>VMHT01021794.1_pt1 | contig 11553 bp, 10 predicted proteins | sample 4693611 | NCBI WGS metagenome assembly VMHT01 (sample SAMN12280063, study PRJNA550983) | marine metagenome | isolation source: seawater sampled from same location over 5 years 0.02-0.2 micron viral filtrate | place: USA: collected off the coast of southern California halfway between the port... ... | reverse complement strand
AGTATCTGGTATCAGCTTCCTGCCCTTCAGTGAACACACGTATCAGCAAGCACCTTATCAAGACATAGATGAAAAAGAATACAAAGAGTTCTTGACAAAGATGCCAAAGAGTGTAGACTGGTCATTGCTTCAGGAGTTTGAGAAGGAAGACACAACTTCTGGTGGGCGTGAGTTGGCCTGTACTGCAGGTGTGTGTGAAATTGTAGACATAGAGGCAGCGTGATATGAATTGCTGGCACTGTAACGCAGAGTTAAGATGGGTAGGAGACCATGACGTAGATGAACTGACGGATAATAACTACACAATACTTAGTTGTTTAGAATGTCCTGATTGTGAATCATGGGTTGAGGTTTACTACCCTAACCCTGAAAAAAGAAAGGAGAATTGAATGAAGGAAGTATTAGTAAATGCAATACGTTCCCACTTAGCAGGGAACATTAATAAACACCTAGCTAACATACAGGTGTACATGAATAGCACAACAGGTATCGGTGAACATTCCGATATTGTGGAGACTATCGAACTGGAACTTGAACAGGTGGCTAACTACCACGATAAGTTAGAGATGCTTGTCAAGTATTTTATTCAACCCTCAACTAATGAAGAGGAGACTAATGATGCTGAACCTACTAAAGAAAAATAATGAAGATAAAATAAACTTGAAAGACTACACAAAAAAGGACGCTAGATTTGAAGATGGTGAGTGGTGGTACATTCGTCCTAACGGACAACGAGAGAGAGTAGAATCTCATGCCCGTAAGAATGTAACTAGGATGTTTGTTGATGGTAAGTACATACCTAAATCACATCCTCTGCATAAACCGGGTAACTTTAAATCCCTTGATGATGCATGGTCACATAACAAAATTGAAAGTGTGAATGAAGGAGAAGTGTACATCATCGTTAATGATGCGTGGCCTGAGTGGGTTAAAGTTGGTAAGGCTGTAATCTCTGAAGATAGGCTTAAAGGCTACCAAACATCTTCACCATTTCGTGATTACAGAATTGTAGCTACTTTGTCTACAGAAAACAGGCACGTGAAAGAACGTGAGATGCATAAAGTCTTTACTCACTTTGCTCAAGAACGTAAGGGTGAATGGTTTAAGATTGACAAGGTTACAGCAATTAAGCTGTTCAATTACCAAGTACAGGAGAATGCAAATGCGGCGTAATGGCCTAAGTAAGTACGATGCTCCACTCAAGATTCAGTTTGAGTGGGGCTATGAAGCCTTTAAGAAAGGTAAGTGTGGTAAGGCTAAGAAGGGTTTCTTCATGGCTGACAGCGGCATGGATAGGAATACTATGCAGCATCGTGAGTGGGTACGTGGATGGAATACTGCATTCTACGATAACCTTGAGAGGATACTGAAACATGAACAAGCTAGAGCAGGAAGCTAACAACTGGATGAAGGAGAGAAAAATGATGAGTAGTATTACAGCCACTGAATATCAGATACGTGCTGCTGAGACTGCCATCTTCCCAAAAGAAAAAGCCCTTGAGTATATCACTCTTGGGCTTACTGGTGAGGCTGGTGAGATTGCTAACAAGGTAAAAAAATTAATACGTGATGGTGCTGATATTGAAGGTTACAATGATAAACTTAATCAGATAGGTGCAGAGTTGGGAGATGTCCTATGGTACTGTGCTATGCTTGCAAAGGAAGTGGACATGAATCTTGGTAGCATTATGGAAGGTAATCTTGACAAGTTGGCAGATAGGAAAGCTAGGAATAGATTACAAGGGGATGGTGACAACCGTTAGATAGGTGGTGGCAGGTTATTTTCTAACCATAAGTCCACCACGATTCATCTTCTGTGTTGTTAGAAACAGTAAGCGTTTAAGATCGTTGTAGTCAAGATCATTTATAAAGTCACTATCGCCTGTCATATTAGGCAGTCTTTCTCTAATTGTTTCTGTGCCATCTTTACCCTTGAATGACACTTTAGCATCTTTAAATATTCCTAGATTTGTTTCCTCTTTTGCAGACTTTAACAATTGTTTATTTGATGTGCCTCTGCCAGCAGTGTCTGACATGAGTTCAGCATTTGTAGACATAGTTGATCTACGCTGTAAAATGTTATATATAATTTTTAAGTTTTCAGTTTTTTCTTTGGACAGATGATTTCTTCCACCACCACCACGTGCTATAAATAACAAATTTTGTTTAATATCATTTAGTATATCATCATTTTTTGATATGTGTTCAAGAAAGTTATCATATGTTCCTCTTGCTCCATATTGTTCAGTAAACTGCCCAAGAGACTGCAGGTCATTGAAGTATGATTTGACGTCATCATAATATTTGTTTGCTATAACTTTTGGGGATATTCCGGGTTTTAAATCCTCATATGGGTAATTCAATTCATAGTCTAACTTTATTCGTCTAGTTAGTAGTTCTTCTCTGCGTTTTAAAGAGTTTGCAATCTGTTGTCCCGCTAATACTTTTTCTTCTACGGTTTTTAATTTTCCTATATCTTTATTAACAGAATTTATTATTTTCTTTTCTTTGGCCCTAAATGCATCGGCTACCTCTGCTCTGCTTTTATCACCCTGAAGTACTTCTTCTTCAAACATTTTTCTATGAGAGTAAAACTCCTCAGGCAAATCTGATCTATTAGCTGATGGTCCTACATATTCATCTTTGTCAGATAATCTTCTTATAGGTCCAAGTTCTTCTGGCTTAGAAAGTGAAACTTCAGCTTCAAGGTGGTCACTCTTAGGTAAACCTAACGGTTCATCCGATAATTTACTAGCTTCCCTATAATTTCTTGCATCTGTATAATCTGCTCCACTAAGACCCTTCACTTCTCTTCTTGGAAGATCAGCATATACAACATTAGCAGGATTAAATTCACCAAAACCTTCTTTTAATGACACGAGAGGGTCACGTGAAGTGGACAGCATTTTCTTGTCTAACTCCATGTGTTCGCCGCGAGATTGTCTTCTTCCCAATCCTAGATCACCTTCAAAATCATCATACGATTGAAAGCCCTCTTGAACCAGTCTTTCTGCTTTGGAAGCAGGTTCATCCATGCCCTGTACAGCTAAATCCATTAAGCCAGATTTACGTGATTCAGCTTGATTTATTTCATTGAATGTTTCTAATAAGTCCTGTGTTGATACTTTTCCATCTGCACCTATAGGTATGGTGCCTCTAAGTTCGTCATCTACTTTTATCATTAAAGCATCTGCTACTTCAGGGTTCATTTTTTCATAACTTAACACTCCTTCATCTGCCATATAATCACTAGGACTACCCCCCATAGGTTTAACTGGTCTAGTAATATAAACAGATGGACCTGAGAGTAAATCGTCTATAGAAACACGATCTTTTCTAGCTTTATTTTTAGCTATTGATCTGTTTTTTTCGTACTCATACCTAAGTTTTTCCCTTTGTTGTGGTGTAGAGTTTTTTGGAAATGCTTTCTTTTTTGGCGGCTTGTATTTATCCATATCAATAAGAGAATCAAGCAATGAGTTTTTATTTGTCTCTATATGTTTAGCCATCTTTAACAGAGTATTATCTAGTTCATCTTGAGTAACGGCTGTAATTTTAGACATCTCAGGAGAGCCATGAAATACTTTGGGTATAGGACGATTGACATCTTTTAGATATTGTCTACGTTCTTCTTTAGGCAGAGACTTAGCTTTTTCTAATTGGTCTGCACGTTTAGGAGTAATCAAATTATCCATTTGCGTTTTAGTAGAAGACTTGATACCAGCCTTGGCTATATCAGTACCAATCTTTACACCCGGAATAAAACCTAAGAATGTAAGCGCACCAAATGCACCACCTAGTCCCATCTTAACTAGGTCAGTTTCACCGTAGCCTTGCTCAAGAAGTTCCTTTGCGTAATCTAAATCTTCTGGTAATTCATATGCTGCTTTTGCTCCACCGACAAAAGGTGTCATATCAGCAATTATACCTGCTGTTGCTTTAGCCTCTTCCTCATCAAACTTAACAGCATCAATGCCATACATCTGCTCTACGTTATCTGCTGTAACGTCAGCCTCACCCAGTTTACGCAGTGTATTTATGTCGGACATACTCATGCTTAGTTATCTCCGAATGCTTTAGCAGTCTCGTTAGCCCATTGAAGTACATTCATATTTATGCCCTCTTCTATTTCTACTGTTTCATTTCTGTCTTCAGTCACACCTTTGCCACCATACTTCTCTCTGTACTCGCGTTCAACAGCGGCCCTTACATCACGCGGCTGGTCGATCCACTTTTGTAATACAAGTTCGCTGTATGGTAGATTACGTAAGCTGGCTCCACCTTCAATGCGGCCTCTGGCTATTTCTTTAGCCTCTGTTATAATACTCTGAGCCTCTTTTTTAAATTGTAACTTTTGCCTTTCTACGGATAAATCTTTGTATCTCGTACTATTCATCAGTTGTGACATTCTTTGCTCTAAGTTTATAGGGCTACCATCTTTTGACAGTTCTTGTCTAGTATATAAATCAAGTGTATCGTTCTTGTCACGTTTGTATATATCATACATACTGTAGCCAAGACGAGACATCTCTCTTTGCATTTCATTTTTAGTCTTTTTAGTTAGACCAAACATTTGTTTCTCTAATGGGTTAACTGCCTTTACATCACCTGTCTGAAATGCACTAGCTAAAGGCTGGTCATAATCATCGTCACCAGATAATATTTTAAAGCCTTGCTCTAACGGTGTATCTTCAGTCCAAGACTTTAACGGTATATCGGGTAAAGAACGCCCTGCACGTTTTTGTATTACGTCTAAGAAATTTACTAGGTCTTCATCTGGCTTTCTTTCGCCTGTACGTGTCTCAGGTATCATTCGTGACTTAGGATCAAACTGACTGTAGAAGTCACGCACCGTAGCAGCAGGAAGAGTAAATGTATTTATAACATTACCGATACTTTCTGCTAATATCTTCTCACCCTTACCGTCTGCGTAATCGTCTATCATTTTATCTACGGCATACAGACCTAAACCAGTACGTAGTGTGCTGCCTAAGAGAGCCTGTCCTGCTTCCCCTGCTACCTTAGAAAAAGGTTTAGCAGGAAGACCATTGAAACTTCTATACATCAAATCAGCAGCTAACATAAAGGGAGCAAATGGACCATATACAGCACGTCCATCAATAATGTCTCCCTTGTTGTCTTTCATTTCATACCATTCAACATCATCACCTTGTTTTGCTCTCCAAGCATAGGCAGTTCCAAGCATAAGCATACCCGTCAATTGTTTGGGTAATTTATCTTTTATGTATTGCGTTCCTGTCCTTGCAGGTAGTTTTGAGCCTAGTCTATCTAGTGGCAACATACCAATAAGAGGTGCGTGTTCATACACAAATTTTAACTGATTGGCTACGAATCTAGGAAAAGGCATCAAAGCAGAAACTACAAACGGTATCTCTTGGTGAGACTTTATCACTCCTCTTGACATTTTACTAAAGAAGTCATCCCCCTTCATAGAAGATTGATACGTAAACTCATACGCATCTTGAATAGAATCTTTTAGTATGTCATCTGGTATTCTGCCAAACTCACCTTTAGCTATCACTTCATTAAGGTCTATGTTTTTGTCGCCTAGCCTACGCTTTAAAGATGCAGAAATCATAGCACGTTTAAAGAAATTATCAGATACGGTATTTAAATAGTTTATCTTTCTACCCATAACAGCTAGAGGTGTATCGGAACCACTACTAGCAGCTAAATCTGCAGCTTCTCTAAATAACTTTCTACCTTCTTCTGGAAAGGCTTCTTTCATTAGTCGTTCTATAACCTTACCCTCATAAGGATTTAAAGCATACTTAGCTGTATCAAACGTACCATCGAAAGGGTTGCGTAGATTTAGAAGGTTATCAAACATACGAGTTGAGGCATCTATGCCTATACGCATACCGCCGTTTATGTTGTTACGCATAGTTGTAGCAAGCTGTGATGTCATAGCACCAAGACGCAGTTTATCCAAGTCTTTTATATAGGATGATACTTTTCTACTAGCGTTAGCAGCGACTACATCGTCAGCACTCAAACCAGATACACCTGCCCTGTTCATGTTATCTAATTCGTCTAGCATTTTACCAACTTCAGTTTTTACAGTTTTACCTTTTACTTTAGATAGCCTAGACATAGAGCCAAGGGTTTTACCAGCTTCGGATATTTCAGATAAAAATACTAAAGAGAATTGATCCATAGTAAGATTGTGTTCACCTAATACTTTTTGAATATCTTCTAACTCTGTTAGCTTACCTTCATCTAAAAGTCTGTGCAATCCTGTTGTGATCCTATCACCCTTTTTTAACTTTAGTTTATCTTTTATCTGTATAGCAGCAGCAGTTATATTATCTACTACGTCTGAACCTAGCGCAGCTTCCATAGTATCACCGGGCATCAAGTCTTTTTTAATTCTTCTCCCCTCTGCTACTTTAGTAGGGTCTAACTGGTTCAGTATTTCTTTAGTCTCTTTAACTTTTTTAGGACCAGCTTTCTTGAGAACTTTAGCTGTTTCTATGCTTGCTTCATTGGCACGATTAGACTGCGCTAATTTAGCTGATTCATACAACTCATTAGCTTTGTTAGCTTGCCGTACTTGTATGGCTCCCACAGGCAAGTTAATAAGTCCTGCTGTACCTGCAGACATTAGACCTTGCGTAGCCACTCTACTGTAGTCTATCTCATCCTGCAAGTCTGTCTCGACACGAGTTTCTTCCTGTACTACACCCTGTCCAGCACCAATAGCACCCTCAACTGCAGCAGCCTTGAGTGCGCCTGACAATACTTTACGTATCCCAAACTTAGTGGCTTGTGTACCTGCTACAGCAGCAGCTTTGCCCGTGCCGCCTGTAGCTATTCCTATGTAAGTAGAAGGAGCAGTCAGTAAGCCAGAAGCATAGTCCCACATCATACGTCCTGAAAAATCTTCATCCACCTTATCATAAGCATCTATAAGTCTACCAAAACGCTGCTTACCTTCTAGGTCAGCATTCTGTGCATACTCTAGGTCACGTATAGCTGTCACTTCGTTAACATTTTGATAGCGCATATGCTCCATGAACTCCTCGTATATTTCTTTAGGAGCCATAGCTTTATTTATACCAGCACGTTCTGACAAAAAAAGACTGGCATCTTCGATGAAGTCCATGTCGGATGCCAGTGTCTCTTGGTCTAGTTCGTCTATTTTATTGTAATTTTTTAGCATTAAGGATACACCATTATATTTTAGACATAATGTCTGCTACAATATCATCTGCTTCTTTAGTCGCGTCTGCAACAGACATAGTACCCGTATTAGGATTGCTCAATGAATTTATTATAGCTGCTCTAGCTTGTGCTACCATTACACTTTGTTGTGGTCCCGATAGACCTGAAGCATCTCTTATAACTTGTGCGGGTATCTGAGCAGCACTACTTCCTAAATATGGGTTTGTTCCCGTACCAGTACCAGTACCAGTACCAGTACCAGTGCCAGTGCCAGTGCCAGTTGCACTGGTGTCTATGCCAACATAAAGTCCTGACGCTTTAAGTCTTTCATTAATTCTGTCTTGAACAATTTTACGATCTGTAAAGGTAAATTTATTTCTGCCTTTATTTTGATCTTCTGCTTGAAAACTATCTATTACATCTAGTACAATATCTCTTGCCATAACATCTCTGTTATCCGCTTGCGGTGTGTACACAATTTCTCCACTGTCTAATTGTTTTCTGGATATTCCTGCGTATGCACCTGTATCATTCATAAGAGCATTGTAGAAACTATTAGATGTAAACGCACCTGACATATTATCTCGTAACGCAGCCTTTGCACGTGCTTGATCCGCAGGATCAGATAGCGTAATTGTGCCTTTAACTAGCGGATCATCATATGTAATATTGTCAGAAGATAACGCTTGCAACTCTTCCATAGATACACCAGTTGCTGAAGCAATTGAATCAAACTGTCTTTTGCCTATACCAGAAAGATCACCACCAAAGAAGCTAGTAAGGCTACTACCTTTACCTGCTACATCTTTCATAGCGTCAGTCACAGTCATACCACGGCCTACTTTACCCATAACATTTTCTAGGATTTGATCTTTAGTTAGATTAAGGTCAGCGTAATCATCCATTAAAGTCACAATGTCGTTAGGCTTTACACCGCTTTCCCCGTACAAATTTCTTTGGCTCTGAATATGATCTAATACAGCTTGACCTTTATCTTCCTGTAAAATTTTAGCAATTTGTGGAGCAGAGAAATAGTCATCTAAATCATCGTACATAGCATTCTTAGCTTTTAATTTAGCTTTTCTTGCTCTAGCTTTAGGCAAACCCATCTCAGTAAGCAACTTTATTTTGATGCCAGCATTCTTTAACGCCTCATCACGTTCATCTTGTAAACCCTTACTTAAACTTTTTGCGGCTCCACCAAGTGCAGCTAGAGGAATAAATGCCATACTACCCTCTCCTTGCCATTAGGCCCATAGGCTTTTCTTCAAGCACAGGGGCTTCTTCTACTTCCTCTGCTGGATTATTCTTTAAATCATCAATTAAAATACCACGTGGCTTTTCTTTTAGATACTTCATACCTAAAGCTACTTCACTCTTTGTGGGAAGCGTATCTTTTTCATCTTCAGAAGTTAGTGTGTAGTCTACATCTGCCGCTTTAGCCATCTGTTCTACAGTCTCAGCTAATGCAGGTGTCAATATAATACCTACATCTACGCTATGCAAACCTTCCATAACACCGCCAAGCTGCAGTGTATCAACTAGAGTATCTATAGGCACACCTAATTCTAATAAATCCATAAGCTGGTCTGTCTGTCTTTCTTCTGATATTTTATCTACATAAAAAGACAATGCCTGTTCTGCAGTAGGAAAACGAGGGGGTTGTTGCCACGGTCTACCACCTAAAGGCGCAGTCATTCCTTGACCCGGAATGGGTGCATCTAACATAGGTGCAGGAGCATTTTTATCAAGCACTGGTATCAGCCTTTCCATCTTCAAACATTTTACGTATTTTAAGTTTTAAATCTACAGCAAGATCGTTTTGTTCTTCATCCATTGTATCATTATTTGAACGAGAAAGCAACCCCATAGATTTTTTATTTTCTGTGGGTGCAGAGTTTTGCATTGCTTTAATTTTCTTTTCAGTATTTAAAATACTATTTGTGGACATTCTTGTTTGCATTTTACACCCCATTAAAACGGACTAAATTTACCGCCTGTAAGACCTATTTTAAGTACATCGCCAATGAATCCACCGATAGCAGCACTAGATTCATAATCACCTTTAATCCTAGCGGCGTTAGCAGACCCGTCAGCAGCAATCTGCGCAGCAGCTAGTGAGGCTTGTCTGTCAGCTTCATTATCGGCAGTAGTCCAAGCCCACTCCATAGTGTCAGCATAGTAACTCCAAAGATTATCATAGGCAGTTTTACTTATATCAAGAATAGCATTAGCATTAAGTTCATTAGCGCGATTAACTGCAGCAGTATCCGCTGTAGCTATCTGCCTACGCCACTGTGCATTTGACTGTGCAATAACCATTTGGTTCTGGGCATTAAACTGGTCACGCTGACTATTCATTTCAGCATTAAAGCGTTGTACGGTATTAGCTTGACCTGCATTAAACTGTGCCTGTGCATTTTGTTGTGTAGCATTAAACTGATTAGCTTGCTGTCCTAAGTTCTGGAAGAACTGATCTGTCTGGTTCTGGCTAGTAGCATTGAACTGACGTGCTGCATTCTGCGCAGCTTGATCAGTGAATAATGACTGTGTACGTTGTTGCGCTTTAAATAAATCTGTCTGTTGCCGATTCGATAAGTTAGCCATATCCATCTGCAAGAAGTTTTGTGCATTCTGTACTGCTGACTGTTGTCTGTTATTTAGATTAGATGTATCCATCTGTGCCAGTGCAGCAGCTTCAGCCATGACCATTGCCTGTGAGTTAGACAGGTTATTCAGGTTCATTGTATTAGTAGCACGAGAGTTTTCTAGCTGTACCTGCTGTTCAGCAGTGAAGTTCATATTAGCTATGTCACCAATACGTGCAGAGTTCTGTACACGAGATTGGAATGCTTGGTCAAACTCCATGCCCATAAACTTAGCACGTTGCTGTGCAGAGTTCATTGCAATCTGTTGTCTGTTAGATAGGTTCTGCCCTTCAAACTGTGCTTGTATCTGTGCATCTGCTTGTGCAATAGGCAGTGCCGATTCCATAGCAGCCTGTACGATAGCCTGACCAGCAATAGATGATGCGCCTAGACCACGTGCAGCCATTGCTGCATTAGCATTACGGATAGCACCTGCTGCCCATGCTGGTGTATTACCACCAACAAACTGCTGCATCAAGCTGTCTAGCTGTCCCTGCACCATAGCTGCTTGGGTAGGTGTAGTCTGTGCGGCCTGTATCTGTTCAGTGAAGTTAGCCGCTACAGCAGCATCAGCTACACCAGAGATTAACTCGCCTGTCTGTATCTGCCGTTGTACTGGGCTGTTTATAAGAGAAGCGTTACCCTGTGCAGCCTGTAGATTACCTACTGAAGAAGCAGTTTGTTGTGCTGCAGTTACTTGCGCACGTGGGTCTGCAGGATTAGCTTGAGCAGCCTGTGTAGCAGTCATAGCTGCATCCACTGCAGGAGCCGCTTGAGTGGCTTGCATTACATTAGCTGCAGTAGTGGTAGGGCCAGTCGCTTGAGCCGTTATAGCCTGTGCTGTAGGGACAGCAACCTGTCCTGTAAGTGTGCCAGTACCCTGTGCTACTTCCATAGATGAATCAGTTGGGGTTGCAGCAGCTACAGTTACACCGCCTACAGGTACACCGGGATTGTACATACGTTGCACAGTTGTATCACCTATAGATGGGTTTGTTACAGTACCCCCTGGCATTGGTTGTGGACCAGCAGGAGGAAACCCCGGAAATGGTCCTTCTTCTCCCGCTGCCATTGTTGTAGCAATGTGCATGGGTATTTTTGGTTGCGCTGTTGGTGGTTGTGGACCAGAAGGGTTAGGGTAAATACCGGGTACTGCCCCACCCGGTGTTCCCGGTGCATGAAACCCACCATGAGCATACTTCTTAACTGCACCACCACGTGCCATCTTCTGTGCAGCATTAGTATACATATTCATCTGCTGCTGTCGTGCTGGGTCTTGTTCAATATACTGTTGGAATTGTCCCATGTCACCTTGATAGCCCATAGCTTGAGCAATCTTATTCATGGCTTCTGGTTTAAATGCTTTAAACTGCATCATTAAGTTGGTGTCCTATAACTCTATTAGTTCTGAATGGATTGTTTTTGACAATAAACCATTTACTTTCAAATCAAATGCAGCAAACATGGGCATGGTATTTATTTCAAGAAACCAGTATTTATTATTTTTATCTACCATAAAATCTACTGCCGCAAAATTTAACTGTATTTTACCCATTAATTTTTTAACCTTTTTTATAATACCAGACGATATATCAGATAATTTTACGTATGTTGCAGAGTCTTCTCTATAATCTATTTTGTCGCTGACAATTTCAAAACAAAAGGGAACAGTATTTATGATATATAGTCTTTTATTTTTACCATGTATTCTATGCTGTAT
>VMHT01184299.1_pt1 | contig 11554 bp, 13 predicted proteins | sample 4693611 | NCBI WGS metagenome assembly VMHT01 (sample SAMN12280063, study PRJNA550983) | marine metagenome | isolation source: seawater sampled from same location over 5 years 0.02-0.2 micron viral filtrate | place: USA: collected off the coast of southern California halfway between the port... ... | reverse complement strand
TAATGCAACTGGTACTAACTTAACACTATCCGGTGACTTAGTAATCAACGGAAGTACTACAACAGTATCTACTACTAACTTAGAAGTTGAAGATAGATTTGTCTTCTTAAATGACGGTGGTGGCGGTACTACAACAGAAGGTGGTATCATCGTAGAATCAGGAACAGCTGATTCAGGTAATGCTTTCTTCTATGATAGTGGTACAAGTAGATGGGCATTCGCAGAAGGTGTATCTAAAACTGCTACTTCAACAAGTCCATTAGGATTTATGGGACAAGTATATGTTGGTACAACTGCAGAAGCAGATGACTCTACAGTACAAGAAGCTGGAACTATCGTAATAGATAACGGAAATATCTTCATTAGAGATGCTTCGTAATAAAATAGTTAGTTAAGATTAAATGTTAAAAAGGTTTATGTCAAAGTATTTAGATAAGAAGGTTTCAAAAGAAAAAGTTTCAAAAGAATTAAGTTTAACCTCAGAAGAGTTAGATTTTATTTTAAAGAAACTTCGGAGTGCCGATTATAAAGGGCATGAATTTGAAACGTTTTTTAAGATATGGACTAAAGTATCATCAATCTTACAAAGCTTAAAATAAAGAGAGGCCTTCGGGCCTCTTTTTTATTGATATTTACTAGGAAAGTAGACTATTTATTACTATATTGTATTATTGGCCTTAATAGGAAGTGGGCTCTTTATAGAGTAACCAACCGTAAAACAAAGTAAAAATGCCGAACTGGAAAAAATTAATTACATCGGGATCTAATATATCCCAGCTGAATAATGATACAAATTACATTACCAGCTTTACAAATACACAAAACAGGTACTCTGTCAGTATACCTGCTTCTACTACTAAACTTAGATTAAGCGGAACCGGAGAAAATGGTTCCACTACCGATGATATAGAATTCGTAGGAAGTGGTGCAACTACTGTTACAAGAACTAATGATTCTAAGTTTACCATATCTTCTACAGATACCAATACCAATACCGATACGATTGATATGGGTGATGGGTTTAAAATTGCTAACTCTGCTGGAACAGATCAATTTACAGTAACAGAAAATGAAGAAATTAGATTTGCCGGTAGTGGAGCAACATCAGTAGCGTTTGATTCATCTACTCAAAAAATAACAATATCTTCAACGGATACTAATACGGATACAAATACCGTAACTCAAATAAGAGAAGATAGCGGTGATTATAGATCTGGTAACATTACTTTACAATCAGGTACTAACGTTACAATTTCAGAACCTTCAACAGGTGTCTTTAACATAGCATCAAGTAGAGCAACAAGAGCAACTTTAGGTTTATCTACTACATCTAATGTAGTATTCGGAGATATAGAGTGTAATGAGATACAAGCTGATGACATATCTTGTGAAGATCTAGTTGCTGGTAGTACTAGCAGAGGTGCTAACACCAAAATTAGCGCCACAGCAGGTGATGGTTATAACGCAGGATTTGAAGCATACGGAAGTTCTCAAGGTACAGGTTATCTTTATGTAGGACAATCTACTTCTTATGGTGGAGGTATATCTTACAACGGAGACGGCTCACCAGCATTTGCTTCTGGAGAAACATCTGATGCTATAACATTTTTTAGACGTAGTAACGGTTCGAGTAGTGAGGTATTCCATTATATGTACAATGCTGATACAGTTAATTTTAATGGTGATATAGTTGCTTACCATTCATCAGATAAACGTCTTAAAACCAATATTTTACCAATTAAAAGCGCATTAGATAAAATTGATAAATTAGGAGGGTATACTTTTGATTGGATACCTACTGAAGAAGTTCATGCTAATGAAGGTACTGATATTGGAGTAATTGCACAAGAAATTGAAGAACAGTTTCCTGAACTAGTAACCACTAGAGAGAATGGATATAAAGCTGTTAAGTATGATAAATTAGTCGCTGTTTTATTGCAAGGGATAAAAGAACTTAGACAAGAAATTAGAGACATAAAAGAATCTAAATAATGGGTTTAGTTATTAAAGGTGATTTTGAAACCGAAAAAGGGCAAACTTCAAAAGTTTATGTTCGTTTAGAGCAATTTACTTTTAGAAAGCTAATAAATAGAATTGATGCCTCTTTTACATACTGGTTAAGCTCAGAAGATACTAAAGATAATCATAACTCTATAATAAATTCTTTTGTATTATATGATAATAACTCAGAAGGAGACGAAATTAACCTTCCTAATAGTATTCAAATATCAATATTAGAAAAGAAGAAAGAACTTAAACCTATTTATAAAATAGAAGAAGTAGATGAAAAAGTACCTTATATCAGCTTTGACGAAAATGGAGATGAAATAACTAAATATAGACATATTAAAGTTGAAAAGAAGGTTAAAGTAGAAGATAAAGAAGTAGAAGTTGATGTACAAAATATTACCTTAGTTCAACAAGATATATTTGGTACGATATATAATGCTTTAAAAATAGAATTATCTAAACAAATAGATAGTAATAATATAAAAACAGAATAAGATGCCAGTTTTCACTTACGGTACTACCAATATAAATTTTTCTTCTACAGATACCTGGGCTAATGAAATTAACGGGTTATCTAATATTTCTGTATCCGGGTCTGCTAAATCATGGGCAGATGATATGTATACACTACCTGGTCCAAACAATATTTCTTTAGGTACTGAATTAAGAAGTCAGGCTATAATATACGGAACAGTATCTGGAGGTAGTAATGGTAGCTGGAGAGTATCTTATCCTTATACAACAAGTTACTCTACAAGTGCTATAACGATAAAAAATGTAAACCTAACAACACATACTTATGTTAGATTACAAGCAAACCCAACCTACCCTTATGTATTCAGTCAGTGGAGAGGAGACGGTACGGTAATATCCTCTAATGCTACTATAGATATTAACACAACCACTTTTAATACTGTATCAACATTCTATGCAGAATTTACTACTGCAGCATCTAATAATACTATATTAAATGGACCTAGTAATACTTGTGGAGAAGGAGAAGCTATAACGGTATACTGGTCAACATCAGACGGTAGTGATTGGGAAGATGCTTACAAGTTATATACAGACGCATCTTTAGAAACAGAATTAAGTAACGGTAAATATTCTGATGGTTCAATACAAGCAACTGTAACCTCAGGATCACCGGGTATACCAACATCATGTACACCAGAATAAAAGTTTTAGAAATGAATAGTTATGTTAACAATATGGACTCTAGATAATGTAAGAAAGCATAGATCTTTCTATACTGAATTCGATTTACTTATGTTATTTGCTTCTGTTACCCTATGGAAGCGTAATCAACCTGAAGCACACTGTGTTTTGTATTGCGATAGCATGACTTATAAAGTACTAACAAAAGTACAAGCTATTCATTTATGGGATGAAATAAGAGAGCTGCAAGACAATACGTATGTTAATAAGAAAGTATTTTGGGCAGTTTCAAAACTACAAGCATTAAGAGAGGTAGAAGAACCTGTAGTTCTTATGGATGGAGATTTTTTAGCTTATAGAAATCTAATTCACTTGTTTGAAGATAAAATTATCGTAGCTCATGATGAAAACGGAAGAGGTTATTATCCTAGTGCTATGGATCCTTACATAAGAAAAACTAAACATATAATTCCTAGACCTACTCATAAAGCAGTAAACTGTGCTTTTCAGTACTTTCCTGACCCTAGTTTTGCTAGAAGTTATGCATCTATGAGCATACAGCTTATGGAAGAGTTTACTTCATTAAATGTACCTGATTCTAACTACTTATTGTACGCAGAACAGTTACTACTAAAACATCTTTTAGATATTAAAGGAATAGAGTATGAAACTCTAGTTGATGAAATATGGATGGTTAAAGAAGGAGTATTTGAAGAAGAAAAAACTGATAGAGGTATAATTCCATTTGAAGAACAAGACTTATGGTTTAAACACTATTGGATGGATAAATCTTTTATAAAAGAAAATAAAGAAGGGTTCAGTTTAAAAAACGAAGTACAAGAACTAAAAAATATATTAGCTAAAGATAAAAAACTAAAGATAGAAAATTTAAAAAAATAAATGAGTATTTTTAATAAAAATTTTATTTTCGATTTTATAACCAATAACCGACATTACGAAACAGATGTAAATGGTAAAAAGATTGATATAGCATCACCAGTCAGATATAGATGGACACACGGAGCTACTGATTTCCATATGGGGGACGGACTAATAATATATGCACTGATACAACATATGAGAGCAAAAACATGCGTTTGTTTAGGCTCAGGAGGAGGATTTATACCTCGTATAATGTCTCAAGCAAGAAAAGATTTACACGAACAGGAAATATTTGAAGGAGATAATGAATGGAACTGGGGCGACATAGGTAGAACTTTTATTGTAGATGCTGCTAATGATATTGGAGGAGAAGTAGATTGGTTAGATAAAGATTCATTTTTAAGAAAAAACTTTTATCCAAGAATAATTCAAGATACTACTGAAAATGCATACTATAACTTTTTTGTAAAAGAAGATATAAAAATAGATTATCTTCATATTGATGCTGATCATTCTTATGAAGGTGTAAAATTAGATTTTGAGCTATACTCTAAAATACTTTCACCTCATGGAATAATTTCTATTCATGATACTGATCCAAGTTTTGAAAAAGAACTTATAGTAAGCAGAGATATAGTAGACCAGAGCCATAATTTAGAATTTGCAGATGGACCTGCTAAGTTAGTAAAAGAAATAACTAAAGAAGGGACATATGAAGTATTTAATTTATTCAACAACGGTATTTTAAAAACTAAACCTTCTTCAACAGGTTTAACATTATTACGAAAAAAATGAATACATTATTAGTTAGCGGATGTAGTTTTACTTTTGATGATTTTTGCTGGCCTAATTATGTAGGTAGTAAGTTGGACCTAAAAGTAGTAAACGTTGGAATGGGAGCAGCAGGTAATGGAATGATTTCTAAAAGATTAATTTCTACCTGTGAAAATTTATTAAAGAGTAAAAAACCAGAAGAGATAATTGTTGGAATAATGTGGTCCGGTCCTGATAGACACCACCAGTATATAGAAGAAAAAAGAAACCCTTCAGTATATCATGAAAATGGTATTGTGGATTCTGCATTAGAAAATCCAACTTGGGCAGGAGATAAACAAGAAAAGCACTGGTTAATTTTTAATCCCTGGACTCTCAAAAGTAAAGAAAGAGATTTATACTACAAATATGTACATACAGATATAGAAAGCCAAACTCGTACTTTAGAGTATATTCTTATGACTCAGTGGTATTTAGAAAGAAAAGGAATAAAATATTTTATGAGTACGTATAAAGATATATTTAGTCCATACACTCATAATTTTGACGCAACACATCCTGATATATTCTACCTCTACAATCAAGTAAACTTTGATAAGTTTTTACCTGTAGATGGATGTCTAGAATGGGTTCAACAAAATTACCCAGAAAAAGGCTTTCCGGAAGTTTGGGACGATCACCCTAGTACATTTGGTCATGAAAAATTTGCTAATGAGGTTATAAATCCGTATATTAAGAAATGGTTAATTTAGTAACAGTTGTAGGAAGAAACACTCACCTCCTTCCTCATATGCTTAAACATTATGAAACTATTACAGATAAACAGTATGTAGTAGTTTATAGAAGCTCTAAGTATGACGGTATTTTAGAAGAGATAGAAGAGCTAGGTATTACACCCTATAAGGTAGTTACTGAACCTAAATATAATTGGAATAGAGTAACAGAACTGTATAACGAAGTTAAGCACGAAAAGCCTGATGATTGGTGGATTGTAGCAGATGATGACGAATTACAAGTATACCCAGAGCCTATTGAAGATATAATAAATGAGTGCGAGAGATACGGTTATTCCTTTGTTACAGGGGGGTTCGTTGATCGTATAGGTAAAGATGGTACTTTTCCTTCCGTTAGGAGAGACACTGATATTCTAAGAGCTTTTCCATTAGCAAGTTTTTTTAGATATCACATGAGTGGTGCTTGTCCTAATAAAGTTACGTTAATGAAAGGATATCAAGAAGTAACACCTGGTCAACATTACGCTAAGTTTAATGACGGTAGTAATAGTTGGGGTAAGTACCACTTTAAAAGATTTCCTGTAGAAGAAATTTTTACTCAAGTACATCATTTTAAATGGGATAGTACTTGTATAGATAGAATTAGAGAAGTTGCTGATATAAATAAAGAATATGCTTTCTCTGATGAGTATAAAACTATGTTCGAAGCTCTTAAAAAGAGTAATTGGAAAATAGATATTAAAAATCCTTTGTATAAAGTTGTTAAATTAAATTCTTTTTCTTATATTAATTATAATGACTACACGCATTGGGATAAGTTAAAAAGATTAATTATAAAAATATGAGTCAAAAAGATACCGAAACCTTGTTAGAAACAAGAAAAGTAAAAGCGCTAGAAAAAATAGCTAATTCTTTAGATGCACTAACTACGTGGTTTGAAGAAATCGATAAAGAAGAATGGGGTCCAAGAATGGAATGGTACCTTTCTATGTGGAAACAAAAGTATATCGATAACGATAAAGAATGAGTAAACTAGGTGTAATCGTCCCTTATAGAAATCGGGAGGCACATCTTAATACTTTTATACCTGCAATAAAAAAGAAGCTTAAGAAAGATAAAATAGACTATGAATTAATTATAGTTGAACAGTCTTCTAAGCAATCTTTTAATCGAGGTAAACTTCTCAACATAGGAGTAGCGAAAGCTTTAGGATTAGGGTGTACTTACGTAGCACTGCACGATGTGGATATGGTACCTATCGATGCAGACTATTCGTATGTAGATAGACCTACTCACTTAGCAACAAATTTTATCTCTAATAAAAAAGAAAAGAGAATAATCTTTGACGGGTACTTTGGTGGTGTAACTTTATTTCCTATAAACGACTTTTTAAAAGTTAATGGTTATTCAAATAACTATTGGGGATGGGGTTATGAAGATGATGATCTTTTATTTAGATGTAAAGAAAATTTACTAGATTTTAATACTAAACAGATACCTATCCTAACCAGAAATACTGCTGGATTAAAATTTAATGGATGGGATAGTTATGTTAAAATACCTAAACCGTATGGACTTGATAGCTATACTATTTTAGTTTCATTAGAACCTGACCAGTTAGAATGTAACCCAGAATTAGAAGTAGATGAACAATCTATATTAGCAGTACCAGGGTACGATACAGGTTTTAGTTATAATACTTTTCAACGTTATAAATTTGAAACTTGGACTGGTAATAAAGAAAAAGAAGTTATATCTTTAAAATCTAATATTAAACCTCCAGGTAGAGTATGTCTTGTTGGTACAATTGACCAGTACAATAAGTTAGCTAGATTCTATATTGATGGAGAGTTAGTAGATGAAGTTTCATTTAAAGGAAGAACAATGCCTTATCATAGTAAAGACCATATAATGATAGGTAAAACTGGTTCACCTGAAAATGGAAGAAAAGGATTCAAAGGAGTTATAGATTACGTAGCTACTTGGGAACATTGTTTAGAACCTGGACAAGTAAAAGCAGTAAGTGATAATCTTCATATGGGAGTTACTGAAAACTTTGAAGGCTATGTAAATACTCATACCTTAACAGGTGTATATGATTGTAAAGCTAGTAATAACCAAACTTTATATGATATCAGTGGTAAAGAAAATCATGCAGAAGTATTCCATTGTGATAGAGTTTCTGTTGATAACGAAAGATCTTTTGAAGAAGTAGCAATACCTTGGAGAAGAGAATGTACTTTTGAACTACTTTATCATAAAGATAATGGCTTTTATGAAAATAAATGGACGTTTACTGAAACACGTAAAAATCAAATTAGGTACTATAACGAAGTATTAGGAGGTAAGACAGAATGGAGAAGAGATGGTTTAGATAGTATAAAGTATAAATTATTAAGTGATACATTTTTAAATGGTTATCACTTTTTATCATGTGAATTATGAAATTAGGAGTTTGTGTACCATATAGAAATAGAGAACTACATTTAAATGAATTTGTTCCTAAAGTATCTAAGTACTTAAAAGAGAAAGGCATAGACTTTCATATGTACTTTGGTCATCAGGTAGATGATAAGTTATTTAACAGAGGTGCAATGAAAAACGTTGCTGCTAAACATGCCTTTGAAGATGGATGTGATTACATTGTATGGCATGATATTGATATGATACCGGTAGAAAACGGTGGAGCTGATTATTCTTTTCCTAAAAAAGCACCACGTCATATTGCAACACAAATATCTCAAATGGAATGGCAACTAAAGTACCATGAATATTTCGGAGGAGCAGTTTTATTTTCTAAAGAACAAGTAGAAAAAACTAATGGATACTCAAATGATTATTGGGATTGGGGTATGGAAGATGATGATTTGTTTTGGAGATGTCACTTAGAAGGACTTACCAACATAACATACTCAGAACTACCTTCATATAAAAAATGGTTTAATTTTAATGGAAAAGATTCTTTTATTGAAATACCTTATAGAAATGAATGGAGAAATGTCTTTAGAGAAGATCATGCTGTAGAGGTATTAGTTAGAGCTAATCAACAACCTGAAAAAGCAGCAATACATTTAATTGGCGATCCTAATGGAATATATGTAGAGTACCCTATTCTTAGAATACCCGGACACGATTATGGCTTATCATTTAATAATTCTAGAGCAATGACTATGCAGTTCTGGAATAATTTTGGAGAGCATCAATATATGTGGATTAAGAGATACGATAATGAATGGACTTGGATTAAAGCTGATTTTAACACAGAAAAACATACTTGCTCTTTTTACTTAAATAATATAGAAGCTAATTCTAAAGCAGGTCACGGTACGCCCTCACCTCTCCGCTTTCCTGGTAAATTAAAAAATTACGTTAGAAAAAGTATATTTTTAGGATATACCCCAACATATGAAGATAAAGACCCAGCTAAATTTTTTAAAGGAGATATAGCAGATTTTATTCTATACCACAAAGGTAAAGAAATTTACAGACTTAGTAAAGACGATTCTTACATACTGCATAATATAGAAGAGAATAAAGGTACAATGAGTATACATAACTCTATAATACCTTTTAGAAAAGAAGGAAAAATGAGATGTTTACCTCATCAAGATGAAGGATTCATAGATGGTAAATGGGCTAAAGGAGAAACAACTGCCCGTAATGAAAGAAAATATGTATTACAAATGCAACAAGGTAAATACAATTATAAGAAAGATGGGATAAATTCTCTAAAGTACAAACTAGTTAGTACAGAAGAAATTGCTCCTTTTGCAACAATGGTAAACGTTAAGCTATGAATCACTCTCAAGAAGTAAAGAGTAAATTAGATAAAGTTGGTTGCGGTTTCTGCTTAGCTAAGTGGACACAGGTAACTATGCACCTCGGTATGGGCATGACTCATTCTTGTCACCACCCAGCACCTCATAAAGTTTCACTAAGTGAGGTAAGCAGAAATCCATCCGCTTTACATAATTCTAATTTTAAGAAGAGGAGAAGGAAAGAAATGCTTGATGGCAAAAGACCTGATGAATGTAACTACTGTTGGAATGTAGAAGACAATTCAGATTCTTTTTCTGATAGGGTTTTTAAATCTCAAGAAGATTGGTCTCTACCTGAATATGATAATGTATTAAAAACTCATTGGAGAGATGATTTTAATCCTAAGTACGTAGAAGTTTCTTTTTCTAATACCTGTAATTTTAAATGCGCGTACTGTGGACCTCAATTTTCATCTGAGTGGGTAAAGGAAATAGAAGATCATGGTCCTTATAAAATTTCTCATGACTACAACAATATAGATCAACTTAAGGCTAAAAATGAAATGCCTTACGATAGAAAAGAACATAACCCTTATGTTGATGCTTTTTGGGAATGGTGGCCTGACTTATTTAAAGACTTACATACATTCAGAATTACTGGAGGAGAACCTTTATTATCAAAAGATACATTTAAAGTCTTAGAATATATTGATAAACATTATGAAGATAATCCTAATCTAAATTTATCAATTAATACTAACTTAGGAGTTAATGATAGTAGGATAGATAGATTTATAAAACTAGCCGATAAACTTATATCAGAAAACAAAGTAAAGAAGTTAGAAGTATATACCTCAGTTGAAGGTACTCATAAACAAGCAGAATATACTCGCTTTGGTTTAGATTATAATAAATTTTGGCTGAACGTAGATAAAATATTAACCAAGCTACCAAAAATATCTATAAACATAATGGCTACGTTTAATGCTTTATCTGTTTTTAGTTACGAAGCATTAATTGATAAAGTATTTGAATTAAAAGAAAAACATCATAACAAACAACGTTATAATATATCAGCTATACAACTAGATACTTCTTATCTAAGATGGCCTAACCATCTATCAGTAAAAGTATTAGAGCCAGAACATCATAAATTAATTTTGAAAGCTGCAAAAAAAGCACTATATTATGGTATGAAGGAGTATACTCAAGAAAATTATGGGTTTTCTAATACTGAGATACAAAAGATAAAACGTATATATGATTATGCAATATCGCATAGTGCTATGTACGATATAGAAAAAAATAGAAAAGATTTAGTTAAGTTTGTAGATCAATACGATAAACGTAGAGGTACATCATTCTTAGAAACTTTTCCTGAACTAACAAACCTGTATGTTACATATAAGCAAAGGTAATCCGTGGGTATTTTGGCCTAATCACATTTGTGATACGTTTCCAATAAATCCTGCAAACAAACAATTAAGAGGAGATAAAAATTTCTCTCTTACATTGGATGTTACTGTAAATAAGGTTAAAGATGAAGTTGGTACTATACTTACTTTGTTACCTAGATATACTGCTATAGATATTTATAAAGGGAGACTATTATTTACTATTACTAAAGAAGATGAACAAGCTAAATATTTTGATCTACCAGTAGAGTTACATGACGGAATTGATTTAAAAATTCAGTGGAAACACATCAGTAGAGAGTATTTCGCTGTATTTATTAATAGAGAGAAAGTTTTAGAAGTACCGTTACAAGATATGGGTTTTGGTTTAGCAGATAATCCCCATATAATTTTCGGCGCAGGAAATTTTCCAAAGAATGGATTTAATTTAAATTATACTGATTTGACACTCCACTATTTTACAATTGAAGATGCTCATAGTAAAACTATATGTCAACATAAGTTTAAGAAATTTATTTTTGATAAGTCATTTGACTTAACCGATAATTGTAATTTTATACATAAAATATAAACATGTCTGAAGATTTAAAAAAATGGAGAGATAGTCGTTTAAATTCTATAAGTAATAGTTTTTGTGCGGCAAAATGGTATAACGCAAGTTTACACTTAGGTCATGGGTTTACTAACTCATGCCATCTTCCTTTACCCCACCCTGTAGATTTAGAAGAGATTAAAAAGAATCCTTCCGCACTACACAACACCCAACTTAAAAAAGAAGCAAGAAAAATGATGCTTGAAGGTATTAGACCTGCAGAGTGTTCTT
>VMHT01070773.1_pt1 | contig 11560 bp, 23 predicted proteins | sample 4693611 | NCBI WGS metagenome assembly VMHT01 (sample SAMN12280063, study PRJNA550983) | marine metagenome | isolation source: seawater sampled from same location over 5 years 0.02-0.2 micron viral filtrate | place: USA: collected off the coast of southern California halfway between the port... ... | reverse complement strand
TGTTTCAGCAGAACAAGAAGCACAGAAAGAAGTATCCGCTCGTTGGGATGCCGATTTGAAATCAGATGCTTGGTTGCCGAAAAACATAAGACCACTGACACTTATTTTTCTTACAGTTGTCTTCGTTGTTATTTCTGTGTTTGACGGTAACATAGGTCAGTTTTCTATTACTGATGCATACGTTCCTGTTTATCAAACATTATTGATGGTAGTGTATTCTGCTTACTTTGCCGGTAGGTCGATAGAAAAAGTAAAGGGAAGATCTGGCACCGAAAAAATTAAATAAAAGGAGAGAGAGGTGAACCGTTTAGGTCGGATGGCTTTTATTGTAGTAGTAAGCTTTTGTTTAGTTCAAGATAGTTTTAATAGACCACCTACACTTTTAAAATCAAAAACAGAAATGCCAAAAATTCATGTGGAAAAAAGAGCCGCAGGAAATGGTAAGAATAAAAAAATTGATGACTTACTTATGGAGTTCCTATTAAAATGAAAACAAAACTTTATTGTAAAACTAATTGCTGTTGGACTGCAGGTGTCAAAAAAGTTCTACAAGAAAATCAAATAGAATATGAAGAAATAAATTTATCGGATGAAAAAAACTTTAATTATATGATAGAACAAACTGGACAGCCATATTCCCCTACTTTATTGATTGATGGTGAATGGTTAGTCGATGTTGGTGGTAAGGAGCTAGAGGATTATTTAAATAAAAAGGTATGACTAAATGAGTGAAAAAGTAAATCACCCCAGCCATTATAATAGTGGCCAGTTAGAAGCAATTGACATTATAGAAGATGCAGGTATGATAGAAGGTTTCTGTTTGGGTAACGCTTTGAAGTATCTGCTAAGAGCTAAACACAAAGGAAACTTTACAGAAGATTTGAAAAAGGCTCGTTGGTACATAGATTACATGATAAAGGATTAATTTTTATGGCAGTTGAAAGAAGTAATAAAACAGGTTTTGTGTGTAGTAGTTTTGACATTTATCACCCCGGCTATTCCTTGATGTTAAAGTATTGTAAAGATCATTGTGACTATTTAATCGTTGGTTTACAAGATGATCCTAGTCGTCAGCGCGCTAATAAAAATAGTCCAGTAATGAGTTTACATTCCCGTTGGCTTATATTAAAGTCTATATCATATATAGATGAAATAGCTCCTTATAATAGTGAAGAAGAACTAAGTAATCTGTTAAACTTTTATACACCAGACATTAGATTTCTTGGAGAAGATTATCGTGATGCAAAGAAAATCACAGGCCCAACTGGTCGTGTATCACCAAGACTTGTTAAGAACATACACTTTGTTCCAAGATCACACAGCTATAGTTCATCTGGTATTAGAAAAGAAATTTATAAAGTAACAAAATATAGAGAAGAATTATACGATCCTTCTCACATGAATCCGTATATGATGGATGATTAGAAAGGGCAAAATGTTAGGAAACTTTTTTCAAGCAAGTAAGGATGTTGACATTGTAGGTGAAGATGAACGAAGTTTAGAAGTGCTCCGATATAGTTCGGGTGCTGATAGTACCCTTGGAATACTATCTGAAAACGGGCCTGACGGTAGAGAGTTTTTAGCATACACTCTTGAGGATGAATGGAGAGCAGAAAAGGTAAGTGCTGAGACTCGTATTCCCGAAGGAACATATGATATTCAATTGAGAACGGTAGGTGGTTTTCATAGTAGATACACAAACAAGTTTGGTGCTGAATTTCATAAGGGAATGTTACATGTACAGGATGTGCCGGGCTTTGAATACATTTTAATTCATACTGGTAATACTGATGAACACACCGAAGGATGTTTGTTAGTTGCTGATAATTCAACACAAAACATTACAAAGGAAGGTATGATCGGAGCGTCTGTAAATGCTTACAAAAGAATTTATCCATCACTAGCTCAATGGTTACTAAATGGAAACAAATTGACTATTACCTATATTGATTATGACAACCCTCGCAATTAAGGAAAATTAAACTATATTTATATGAGACAATATTTTTTTAACTAAGTAGGAGTATAATAATGCCTATTGCACCTTTTGAATCAATTGTATTAAAGAAAGTTGGTGAGTCCGGTAATGACGGTGTAACTGACAATGACGAAAGAACATTGCCTGTTTATGTGGGTGGTCAAAATTTTAGTGTTATACTAGTTGATAGTGATGGTGTGCAAGCTGATGTTAAAGTGCAGGTTAATAATTCTAATTCTATTGACCCAACCAAAGCCCATCATGCTGTTCACCCTCAAGCGTTAGCCAATGAAAGTCAACTTAATGTTTTAATTAATCGTGGAGTCATCGGACCTTTTGACGATCCTCTTAAAGAATCTTCTGCAAGCGCATCCGACTTCGCTAAAAATTGGGTCGATATGCCAGGTGGCGCTACTATTAGCCAATCTGCTTCTGGTTATGTGGGAAGTGGGGCTTGGAGATGGATTAGACTTAAAGGTGGAAGTGAATTAAAAGCCACATTAAGTGGATATGTTTTCGGAGTACAGTATAAGGATTTTAATAATTAAGAAAGCAGGTATAAATGGCGGGCGGTAACTCAGAAGTACCAAGTGATTTTTTGCCTACTAAACAGGTAAAGTTATGGAAGACCAATAAAAAAACAAAAGTAAGCAAAGATTATTCCCCAAGAATACCTACCTTTTGCACTGTAGTAGATCCTGACACCGGTAAAAAATGTGGTATATTTATGAGGAATTGGGATGAAATGTTTTATCAGAAATATGGTATGTGTGAAACGTGTTTTTTAAAATATAACTCACATGTAGATGAATTAAAAAATAAGATTGATAATGAAGTTGGTGAAGTAAAAAATGAAGATTAAATAATTTGGAGAGTTTAAGATGATGATGGCCAACCCCGAAGTTTATGTTGTATCACCTAATAGAAATGTACCGACCCGTACATGGAACCCTCTTGAGGTGGTCAGAAACTTTATTTCAAAAGTTCCAGAGATGGATGTCAAGTTTGGTGAATTTACAGATGAACAACAAGGGCCGGTAACTGTAAGTTTAAAAACTAGTTTGGCTGCTGACCCTCAAACTTATGAACAAGTTGCTATAACGATGGGTGAAGAGATGGATAGAGTAGCTCAGCTAATGGGCACAGAGTTAAAAAATTATGGGTTTAAACCTGTGATTGATCGCGTTAGTATAGATGTAAATCCTGGCATGTTTACATCTGCTGGCCCTAATGCTAATGGTCAACGTATGATAATGTATACTATACAAGGTACGTATAGTTTAATGTTGAACAAGGCAACTGCTATTGCTGCTTTTAGCCCGGAGCCAATATAATATAATAAACCATAATAGGAGGTTTTATGCGTGAAGAGTTGTTACAAAAGGCGCAATATAAGAATAATGAAGAACGAGAAGAGTTAAAGAATTATTTTACACAGCCCCAAGATTTAGATTTGTCTAAAAAAACAATTGTTTTTAGCACCCCATCTGAAACTGGCACTAGTTATTTTAGGTTGTTTGAACCTATGAAAGCGATGTGGAAAGCTTTTCCAGATGAGGCTAACTATCTTTACACTGAAAATATTCAACCCAACCATATGAAGATTGCTGACCTTATTATAATGCATAGGTGTGGCAATCTTCATTCTCATTTTTTATCTGTTGGTAGAATGTGGCCGCGCACTGAAAGGCGACCATTAATTATACATGACGCTGATGATAATGAGTTTAATCTACCAGATACTCACCCGATGAAAGAGTTATGGATTGAGAGTGGCAAAGATAAAATGTCTATTCAATCACTCAAACATTCTGATTACATTACTACAACTACAGAGAAGCTAAAGAGAACATTTGGTAACTTCAATAAAAATGTAGAAATATTTCGTAATCAATTTGATTGGGATTTACCTCAGTGGAATCTTGATAAAAACGAAGTTAGAAAAGAAATGCTGCCGAATTGGTTTCCTACAGACGATAAGATTATTGTTGGTTGGGCAGGTCTTACATCTCACTTTGAAGACATTCGTAGAATGCACGCTATCATTAAGGCCATTCACGATAAGTATCCAAACACCCATTTTGTTTTGGCAGGTATGGCGTTGAAGGATAGTCATGTTGAAATTTCAGAAGATGAGAAGGGGCAAAAACAATTTAAAGAAGTTGAAATTGAAGACGAATCAATGCTCTATAAAAATAGAATCAAAGATATTTATAGTGACATAGATCCTAATAGGCTTCAGTTGTTTGATGCGTTACCTTTAGAAGAATATGCAAAGTTTAATGCACTCTTTGATATTAGTTTAGCTTATGTTGAACATAGTGCATTTTCTTCATGTAAGAGTGAGATTAAAGTAATTGAAGCTTTACATTACGGATGTATTCCAGTATTTTCAGAATACGGTGGTTACAAAGATTTTTGGAAGGCTGCACCCGATAGAGTTAAACATAAGAACTTCGCCATTCCTAGCACAACACCAAACGCTTGGATTAGAGCTATTAGTCATTGGGTAGAAAATCTTGAAGAGGGTAAAAAGAGAGCGGCTAACCTTAAAGCATATTCTGATGATATTTATGATATTAACAAGAACTGTGAAGATAGACTATCATTTTATTTAGAGAAGTCTGAAGATTTTAAAGAAGCTCAAATAAATATGATAGCACAATACGTGGATTATTCTGGTGAATGAAACAATAAATATATCGGGTGATACTTTTGAGGTAAGCTATGAAGGTGAGTGCAGCGTTGGCGGTTGGAAGATCGCCAACGCTCCTAACCAACACATAGCTGTTGTGCCTCAATCAGTTGGTGAAGATAAGATTAAAGAAGTTATGAATAATAGATATCAATCGTATGAGTGGGGTTATTACTACACTAGAATGTATAAAAGCTATTGTATTGTTTTAAGATCTGATCCTGTAGAGGATTTTATTAAGGTATTAAACAGTATGTAATGGAGAGAACAAGTGGCTACAAAAGCAGAGTTTAAACAGCTTATAAAAGAAATGGTTGAAGAAGAAATAGCTAATATTGTGTTAGAAAGTTCTTCAAATGTTTTTAGAAAAGTTTTAGCTGCAGCACCAGAGTTAGCAGAAGATGAGGAAGTATATAAAGAAATAACTGAAGATATGTTGCCAGGTGCTGGTGGATATAAAAAGCGTTTACGTAAGAAGGGTGGAAAATTAGTTGTTATTAAGAAGAGAAAGAAGAAGTTACCCCTTCACCTAAGAAAAATTAAACCGTCACAAGCAAAAAGAATTGCTCGTAAGTCAGCCATCAAGCGTAAAGGAAAACAGGCGCGTATTACAAAGAAGGCTGTTAAGACTACCAAAAAAGGTAGATCAAGAGGGTTATATAAGGTAAAATAAGATGAATGATAAATTAATCTGCACTACCTGTAAGGGAGAAAAGGTAATAAGAACACCGTATAACAATTCTATTAAAGTTGACATATGTCCTAGATGTAATGGTACAGGTAGTTTAGTAAACGAAAATGATTGGAAACATAATAAGGGTAGAAAATTAATTAAGGGCTAGAAGGGCATCGACAGGTATGATAATTAGAATCGGGCAAGCCGAAGAATGATAGAGACTTCGTAAAAAATTTATCAATACTTTATCTGCCGAAGAAACGACAGAATACGCACTAGCCGCTTAGAGCTAGTGCCGAATAGATAGTAACAACTTATTCTTTCATATCTATCTTATTCGTCATATAGAAAGAAGCACTGTCGGTAGTATTAGTAACTGTTAAGCTTGTATATCTCGACCTTTTTATTGTAAACTGGACCGCAGTTCGATTCTGCGCTAGTCCACCATTTTATTTTAAAGGCATCACTTAATGTGTAAAGTTTCCGCAATAATTCCTACGTTATGGAAAACTAAAAAGTTTATTGACCACTTGGTTGAAGTATTAATATCAGATGAATCTGTGGGAGAAATTATCATTATAGATAATAGTCCTACAGATTTTTTTTACGATGATAAAAAAGTTGTTATGTTAAAACAAAAGGAAAACTTATATGTTAATCCTTCGTGGAACCTAGGCATAGAAGAGTGTGATTACGATAAGTTTATAATTTTTAATGATGATATTATTATACCATATAATTTTGTTTCTCAATTGGACGATTTACTAACAGAAGATATTGGTTTGATAGGGTTGGATGCACCATCTGTTATTAAGGTAGAAACTTTTGAAGATATAATGATTACCTTTTTAAATAGAAAAATAGATCTTAAACCTGTTGAAACTCGTAATTGGGGTTTTGGTATGGTCATAGCCGGTCACATGAAATCATACCATAAAATACCCGAAAATATACGTATATGGTATGGTGATGATTATTTGTTTCAAATGAACAACCATGTTGGTAAAGTTAATTATGTTATTGATGATATCCCTATATACACCAAAGCAAGCACTACTTCTGATTTAGAAGAGTTTGACGAAGTAAAAAATATTGATACTTTAATGTATGACAAACTTAAGATATAATGAAAGGAAATATAATGGCCAAAGCAAAGGCATCAGTTAAGAATGATGGCACTATTAAAAGACAGCCAGCTAAGAAAGTGGAGAAACCCAAGTCAGAACCCAAACCTACACCTAAAGCAACAGATGTAGAAAAGGTTGAATCGTTTACGGAGTTTTTTAGAAATGACGCACAAAACGCTGCACAGGTTTACATTGATGATAATCCCGACTTTAAAATTATTAGCGTAGTAGAAATAGATGCGGGTGATGCCGGAACTACGGTGACAGTAACGTATAAATAAAAACGGGGATATATGAAAAAGTTTTTAGCTATTACTCCTTACTTTGGTGGGGTGTCTAGTGCGCCTCGCCAAACTGAGTTAAATAATGTTTTAAAATACTTTGAACAAACTTATGAGAGTTTGAAACCTTACATGACTAAGTTAATAGTTTCAGTATATAATGACTTAGATTATGAAACGGTAAAAGGTTTTGGTCTTAATCCAGATGTTAGAGTTGTACAAATCCCAAATATTGATCCTGTATTCCTACCTGCCAATACTGTAAGACTTATTCAACAAGAAGGATTTGAAGAAGAGTATGTATATTTTACTGAGGCTGATCAAGTCTTGTATGCTCAAGATTGGGATAACATTTACAAAACTATTGACGATAATAGAAATGTTTATATTGTTCCTCAGAGATTTGAACAAATACCCAACGAACATATTGAACGTAGAATAGGTAAATATCAAGATACAACGGCTCATCGCTTCGTTGAGTTTGATGGTGTTTTTAGAGAGAATGGTAACAAGTATGTTGTAGCTAATGAACCAGTGTCAAAAGAAACTTATGTTAATCGACGCGGAGCGGATAATGAAAAGGTTATTGTGGAACAGGTACATGACTACAATGAACACTTTTATGTTTGCCCACCACCTAATAATAGTTGGGTAGATTCCCCCGAATATGGTCAAGCGTATGGTGCGGCTTATCTATGCCATCGTGATTTATTTATGAGAGTTAATTTTATTGATGCAAGATTTAAATTAGTTCACCGTGGCCCGAACGGTCAAACAATGGAAGAGATTATAGAGTTCCAACCAACAGAAACTACAGCAGGGCATGATTTACTGAGAGCGCCTAACTCAGTATGTTTAAAAAGTAAAAATTATTTTTATTTTCATGTAGATCATTTAAGCGGATACGAGTTTAATAAAAATTTATGATATCAAAACAATACAGATTTATTCAATTACATATTCCTAGAACCGGTGGATCTTCTGTTCAAGACGCGCTGTGGCGTTATAGAGATTCTAATACAGGAGTTCACCCTCAATCTCACGATGATTTCCACGGCAAGTATGATTGGCATTTAAATGGGTTTACTAAAAACGCATTAAACGAAAGTGTTGAAAACGATAATGGTGTTCAGCATGTCGGTCAAGACTTTTACAACTATGTTACTAAACACCTTTCTGAGGATTCTAAACCTGCATCAATGGGTTATGGTCGTGAAAAGTTTGATGAATATTTCGTTTTTACGTTTGTAAGAAATCCTTGGGATAGATTTGTTTCTTTGTGGGTTAAATTTAAAGAGGAAGTAAGACTACAAGAGAACTTCAATAAGTTATATGGTTTGAATGTTGACCACGACTTTAAGGAGATGGAAGAGGTTCTTCGTTATTTGTGGCTGTCTCATAAAAGAGGATTAGCTTTACCAAGATGGTTTAAACCACAATATGAATTTGTTCATGCGAAAGATTTAAAAATACTAGTTAACTTTGTTGGAAGATATGAAAACTTTCAAAATCATTTTGATTTTTTATGTGAAAGAATAGATTATCCTCAAACTACATTACCTAATAGTGATAAGAAAGAACGTAGACAAGAAAAAGAAAAAGCTCATTACATTCAGTATTATGATAAATCAACCGCCGATGTGATAGCAGAAATATATAAAGATGATTTAGAAACATGGAATTATGAATTTGGAGATTAATAAAATTAAGAGAGTTGTAGTTTAACTCTCTTTTTTTATATTTATATTGGTTGAACTAAAGATTTATGCAATAGAGAGATAATAATTGAAATTAAGTGATATAATAAAAGAAGCTGTATCGCCAGCACAACAAGCCGCCATTGCTATCTCAAAGAAAGAGAGAGGTGAGAAACCTAAAAAGGAAGTTGCACCTCCCGGCAGAGAGAAACAAGTAAAAGGTTTGAAGAAGGCAATCAAAAAGGGTGAGATAGATAAAACCTATGTCGATAAGAAGACAGGCAAAAGAATGAAAGCTAATCCTTATGCTTTAGCTTACGCACAAGCTAATAAGTATGGAAAACCAAAGTCAGAGTCAACCCTTTATGACGATAGACAACAAATTTTAGAGATTGCCTTGTTTATGTCAATGAATCCTAATCAATTGAACGAGAACACTGGTAAGAGTGCATTGGCTATGGCCAAACGTGCCGGTCTTAAAATAACTAATGGTAGAGGTTTAGTTTCTATTCTATCTAAAGCTGGTAAATATATGGCAGAGGTCATGTATTACGCTTTCAAGGCTCACGGTGGTGACAGACAGGCAAGAACACAGCTAAAAGAGTTGATGAAGAAGAGGGTTAGTAAGGAGGAGTTCATTGACTTCCTTTTAAAACTAGATACACTAACATTTTCTGCTATCACAGGGCCATTGCACATCATTGACGCTGTTATGGGGTGGCATATCGTTCCAAACATAAGAAAACAGGCAGTAAAGGCCGATGATAGACTAAAAATAGCTATTGATTCACTTTTATCTTCTGCAGAAGACTTGCCAGAGAAGATAAAGAAAAGGGTTATGACTAACATTTCAAAATTGAAAAAAATAGTTGGAGTATAAATGAATAACTAACAAAAGGTTTCTCTATTTCTATTTTAAATAATGGAGAAATTCTTTGCAACATGGCCGTGGATATCTTGATTATGATACTGGATTACGAAGATTAAGTTTAGATTGGTCATTAAAAAAAGGTGAACTGACAAGAACATTTACTTTTAATTCAAAAGAATCATCAGATAATTTTATTTCATCTATTATGAGAGCTGCGAGTGAGAAGTTAGAAGTCAAACCAGAACCACCCACTTGCCGTGAATCAACTTATACTGAGTATGATGGTATGAGAATGGGAAGTGAAGATGACGGTAGTGAAGTTACTGTTAGTTTGCTGGAAAATACTATAATTACGCCAAGAGATATTACGGTTGGAAGAAAAATAGACGCTTGTTATGAAAAATGTTACTACAAATAATAGAGCAGTGGCATTCTTTAGTACCCATGGCGAAATTTTGGGTTACTTTTTGTATATGTATTAATGTTATTATATGGGCATCTTTGTGTTATATGTTTGACGAATTGGATGAACCAAAAAAGAAGAAAGATAAAGTTGATTTAGACGGTATGCTTAGTGATCTTAGAGCAAGAGGTCATAAAGTTGATGACTAGTGGAGATAGAAATGAGACTTAAAAAAATAGTTGAAGCTGGGCATGAAGAGGGTCGTATGGCAAGAGGTCAGTTAGAAAGAGCCATTGACTACTCTACAATGCTGAGAGATAGAATAGATGACGAGGATGAACTGCCATCTTGGGTGCAATCAAAGATTACCAAGTCAATGGATTATTTACAATCGGTATATAATTATATGGATGGTAAGGATGGTGTAGTTGAAGGTCGTAATCCTAAAATTACAAGAAAAGAGATGGAAGAGATAAGTTTGTTCACGGAAAAGAATGTTCCTAACGATAAAAAGAAATGGGCAGCAAGTAAGGCCGCCGCAAAAAGAAAATTTAAAGTATACCCATCGGCATATGCAAACGCTTGGGCATCTAAAAATTATAAAGCTAAGGGTGGAACTTGGCGAAAATCAAAGGGGTGATCAGATGGATAAATTGCAGGAGCAATTTCAAGAACTACAAAAATTAGCTGGTGTGTTAGAAGAAGCGAAAGGTATGCCCAAGTTGAAGGGTGGCAGAAGAGAACACAATAAGTTAAAGGGTCTTCTGTTTGGTACAAAGGCTGTTGGCTATCGTATTACTGATGTTCAGAATGATGTCAAGCTGTTAGGTAAGATGGGATACATTGACAACAATGTTGCCAAGCAAGTTTTTAGTCAGTTGAAAGATATTGATAAGAAGATTATGAAAGCTGTCAACAGAGATGCCACAGGGAGGGATGACATTCCCGGCTCAAAAGGCATTGCAGGCTCATAAGGGGTAGACCATGAAGCTGAGTGAAGTTTTAGAACGACTTGATGAAAAAGCAACTATGGTTCAACTTTCTAAGTTGTATGGCCAAGCGATGAATGCTATACCTGGCTCTAAGAAACAAAACGAGATAAAGAAGAAGATTAAGAAACTTAGAAAAGAATTAAAGCTTGATGAGAATAAGACTAAGGGAAGTTTAGGCAAGTGGTTCAGAGAGAAGTGGGTTGACATTAGCCGTAAGAATAAAGACGGTAGTCACCCACCTTGTGGAGCATCTGCCGGTAAGAAATCTCGTAAGGGTGGTCAGCGTGCTTATCCAAAGTGTCGTAAAGCATCTGTTGCTGCTAAGATGAGTAAGAAAGATAAGAAGAGATCAGTTGCAAGAAAACGTAAAAACTATGGCGCTAAGGGTAGACCAAAGAAAAAACCAGTAATGACAAAGTAGAGAGACAAAATGAAACTATCAAAAGTACTAAACGAAAACTATAAGATTTACCATAAGTCATTTTCTTCTGCTGCTCAAGAAGCTGTAAAGATGGCAAAAAAGAAAGGTTATGAGATAGACCAAGATGATTATGAATCACAGGTCACAATGGGTGGTCGTTATGGTCGTGCACGTCCTGGCGTTGATAAGACACATGAGTTTAAGATTGGCCTTATGAGAAAAGGTAAACCAGTAAAGAATATGTTAGTCTTTCAAGTCTACGGTATGAAAAATCAATTTGAGTTGAATGCTTATATTAGTTAGGAAATGATAATGAAACTAAGTAATTTATTAACAGAGAAGGCAGGTAGAGGAATAAACCCAACAGAGGCTAGACCAGTCACTAGCACAAATCAAGCATGGATTCCCAAATTTTCAAG
>VMHT01194257.1_pt1 | contig 11561 bp, 8 predicted proteins | sample 4693611 | NCBI WGS metagenome assembly VMHT01 (sample SAMN12280063, study PRJNA550983) | marine metagenome | isolation source: seawater sampled from same location over 5 years 0.02-0.2 micron viral filtrate | place: USA: collected off the coast of southern California halfway between the port... ... | reverse complement strand
GTCGCTTGATAACACCATGTGCCGCACGACCCTTTAGCCGCGCACCACGCGGGGTCACGGCGCGAACGTTACGGGTACTTTTGACGCCGTGTCGGTACTTTAAGAGTCGAAAACCTATCCATTCACAAAATGCACCCCTCAATTATCGCGTCATCGCCATCGCCGCTCGCGATTAGGCGCTTAAAAACCTCGATGTACGTGAATGCATCGCCCTTTTTTCGTTTCGTTCCAAAATTAACACACGGACGCCAGAAAATATCCGCATCTGACTGTTTACCCATAGATACCATAGAATCCAAGCGGTCGCAAACAACAACACGGATCCCCACCCCCCCTCGACACGCGCGCATGCCCCCCTGTGCCGCGGTCGTTGAGTGGATAATCGGGCGTCGCGATCGGTCGACGATCGACGCCGCGCGACGCCGCACATTCGCGCGCCGAATCCACACCGCACACGCTCTCACGCACACGATGCACGCCGCTCGAGCGCTCCCGACGCAGTTCGCGAACGCGAAGACTTTCGTCGCGAACGCGACGACACCGACACGTCACGGACGACGGGCGACGATGACGACGACGCGCGCGACGATGGTGCCGATCGAAGAGCTGAAGACGACGACGACGAAGGCGATTCGAGGGATCGGGTACAACGAAAAGGACGCCAAGGTGATTTTGGACGTGCTCATGTACGCGCAGTTGCGAGGGAACAACCAAGGGATCATCAAGGTGACGACGAACGGGCTCGCGATGGCGCCGGACGCGGAGCCGATGGTGGTGACGCACGAAACGAAGCTTTCGGCGGCGATCGACGGTAAGAAAACGCAAGGTATGCTTGTTTTGGCCGAAGCGACGCGCGTGGCGCACGAAAAGGCGAAGGAACACGGGTTCGGGATCGTGGGGACGTGCAACACGAGCACGTCCACGGGGGCGCTCGGGTATTATTGCAAATCCGTCGCCGACCAAGGCATGATCTCCATCTGCTTCGCGCAATCCCCGGAATTCGTCGCCCCGGCCGGGAGCTCGAAGGCTATTTTCGGCACCAACCCGATCGGCGTGGGCATTCCCTCGTCCGAAGGCGCCATGGTGCTCGACATGGCCACGAGCGCGTACAGCTGGTTCGGCGTGCTCGAGGCGAAGACCGCGGGACGCGAACTCCCGGATGGTGCGGCTCAAGACAAGAACGGCGTGTTGACCAAGGACCCGAATGAAGTTCTCGACGGTGGTGCCATCCGAACTTTCGATGGTGGTTACAAGAGCAGCAACTTGGCGCTCGTCATCGAGCTCCTCGCCGGTCCGCTCGTCGGCGCCGCCATCGAAGGCAAGCTCGCGGCGAAGAACTGGGGTAACTTGATCATGGTGATCGACCCGAAGATGCTCGGCCAAGCTGATTTCGAGAAGAACGCCGCGTTCGTGATGAACCGCGTGCGCAACGCGCCCAAGCAACCGGGCGTCGATGCCATCAACCTTCCGGGCGAGCGCGGCGACGCCATCGCCAAGGCGAACGAAGCAAAGGGCGAAATTGACGTCGAGACCAACCTCTGGAACAATTTGAAGAAGGCTGCCGAGGCGTTCTCGGGCTAAGCACGCGCGCATTGTTGGAATATTATCCTCTTCATCACGATTTCAAACGATGATTTCATTTAATTAAACTGTTTCTAAATTCCTCAACTCATGAACGCTTGCAAGCATTTTTTGCGTACGACGCCGCGCCGCGCTATGGATTTAAGCAGTGGCTTCAACTCCAGCCTTAACATCGTTCGTCGCCTCCGGCGTGTTCGCCTCAGACGGCGGAACTAACTGCCAGAACTTGGGCAAATAGTTGGCCCAGTCAGCGAGGATAGCCTTCGCCTTCGGCGAGTTCGTCTTCTCGGCGTGCGCGGAGATGAGACCCTTGAGTTGGGCCTCACCCGCCGGCGTGATCACGCGCTGCATGGCGACAATCTCGCCGTTCACCTTGGATTCGAACGTACCGTCTTCGTCGAGGAAGTAACCGATGCCACCAGTCATACCCGCGCCAACGTTGCGGCCAACCTTGCCGATCGCGACGACGCAACCACCCGTCATGTATTCGCAGCAGTGGTCGCCAGTGCCTTCAACGACCGCTTCACCGAGCGAGTTACGGACGGCGAAGCGTTCACCAGCGCGACCGCTGATAAACACTTGACCACCAGTGGCGCCGTACAAGCACGCGTTACCCGCGATGCTCGCCGACTCCGGCGCGAACGGAGAGTTCGGAGGAGGCATGATGGCAATCTCACCGCCACTCATGCTCTTCGCCACGTAATCGTTCGCTTCACCCACAAGTCGCACTTTCAGGCCACCGACAACGAAAGCACCGAAAGATTGACCGCTGGAACCCTCGATGTCTAAGGTGAGAGAACCAGCGAAGCCATTGTCGCCGTACTTCTTGGCGATTTGACCGGCGACGCGCGCCGTCGCGCAACGGTCGACGTTGACAATCTCCACCTTCTTCGTGTACGTGCCTTCGGTTTCGATGCACTTTTGGACTTCCGGATCGCTAAGGATCTTGTCATCGAGAACGATACCGTCGTTGTGCACCGGTTGCGCGATGCGGTCCGAGGAAGCGCCAGCCTCGCCAGAGGACGTGGTGAGGAAGGACAAGTCGAGAGACGAAGTCTTCGCCGGCGCCTTGTCAATTTGGCTGAGCAAGTCGTTGCGACCGATGATCTCATCGAGAGATCTGTAACCCATTTGGGCGAGGATCTCGCGCACTTCTTGCGCGGCGTACATGAAGAAGTTGACAAGATCGCTTGGCGCACCGGGGAAGCGCGCGCGAAGCTCTTCGCGCTGGGACGCAACACCAACGGGGCAGTTGTTGGTGTGGCAAATACGAGCCATGACGCAGCCAGTGGCAATCATCGCAACGGTACCGAAACCGTATTCATCGGCACCCATGAGAGCGGTTTGGATGACGTCAAGACCGGAGCGGCAGCCACCATCGGCGCGCAAGACGACGCGCTCGCGAAGGCCATTCTCAACGAGAGTTCTGTGCGATTCGACGAGACCCATCTCCAACGGACCACCGCAGTGCTTGATGGACGACAAAGGAGACGCGCCGGTACCACCATCGCCACCCGAAATTTGGATGATGTCGGCGTTCGCCTTGGCGACGCCGGACGCCACCGTGCCGATGCCCGCTTGGGACACGAGCTTCACGGACACCTTCGAGTTCTTGTTGACCATGTGCAAGTCATAGATGAGCTGCGCGAGATCCTCAATGGAGTAGATGTCGTGATGCGGCGGCGGGGAGATGAGCGGGACACCAGCCTTGGATCGGCGGAGCCAGGCAATGTACGGGGAAACCTTCTTACCCGGAAGCTGACCACCTTCTCCCGGCTTGGCACCTTGCGCCACCTTGATTTCGGTCTGGTTGGCAGACATCAAGAACGACGTCGTGACACCAAAGCGACCGGAAGCGACTTGCTTGATAGCGGAAGACGCGACGTCGCCATTCTCCATGCCTCGAAGGTACGGGAACGTTTCAGACTTGCCATCCGCGGTGGCGTCAGTGATGGTTTCGAATCGCTTCGGGTCTTCGCCACCTTCACCAGAGTTGGATTTACCACCGATGCGGTTCATCGCGATGGCGATAGATTCGTGGCACTCTTGGGAGATAGCACCGAGAGACATACCACCCGTGCAGAAGCGCGTGCAAATGTCAGCGACGGATTCGACCTCATCGACGGAGATCGGTTGGCGGTCAGACTTGATTTCGAGTTGATCGCGCAAGCACGTGTACGGACGATCGTTGCGGTGCGCTTGGTAGGCGCTCCAGAACTCATCATTCTTTTCACCACCACCGAGGCCAACAGCCTTGTGAAGAAGCTTAGACATCTCTTGGTTGTTGCCGTGGTATTCCAATCCCGGCTTGACTTGGAACATACCGCGCGCCTCAACCTTGGCCATCTCTTCAGCCTCACCCGGGAAAGCGGACTGGACAAACATGTGCGTCTCCGCGGCAACTTCATCCATGGTGAGACCACCGATGCGGGAAACGGTGCCCTTGAAGGCGGTGTTGATGACTTCAGGCCCAAGACCGTAGCACTCGAAAATTTGCGCGCCTTGGTACGAGGTGATCAAAGAGATACCCATCTTAGACAAGATCTTCTTGAGACCCTTGTTGAGGGCATTCTTGAAGTTGACTTGCACACCTTCCACAGAGACATCACCCATCTTACCGCGCTGGATGGAGGTCTCGACCTTCGGGGACTTTCTCCATGACCGGCAGGTTTCCAAAGCCAACCACGGGCACACAGCGTGTGCGCCGAAACCAACCAAGGTGGCAATGTGGTGCGTGCTGAACGCCGAAGCAGACTCCACGACGATGGACGCGCGGGTTCGAAGACCTTGCGCGATCAAGTAGTGGTGCACGGTACCAACAGCGAGAAGCGAGGGAATCGCGGGCGAGTCCGGACCTTGATCCGGACGATCCGTGATGACGATGCACTCGCTGCCGGCGCGAATCGCCGCGGCGGCCTCTTCGCAAAGCTTGTCAAGGCCAGCCTTGAGGGCACCAGCGGCACCACCAGCGGCGTAACGCGCGGCAATAGTTTGCGTCTTCAGCTTCGGGTGGTTCTTAATGTGCTCCAACTCAGAGTCGAAGAGGACCGGGGAGTCGAGCATGACCGGCGGCGTTTCCTTGCCTTGCGTGTCGAGCAAGTTGCCCTTCGCACCAAGAGTCATGGCCAAGGACATGACGAGACCCTCGCGAAGAGGGTCGATGGCGGGGTTGGTAACTTGCGCGAAGCGTTGCTTGAAGTAGTCATAAAGCAAGCGCGGTCGGCCAGACAAGACGGGCATCGGGGTGTCGTCGCCCATCGACCAAGTGGGTTCGATGGCATCGGACGCCATCGATTCAATGATCATCGTGATGTCTTCGGCGGCGTAACCGGCGCGAGCTTGGCACTCGATGAGTTGGATCGGGTCCAGTTGCGTCGCGCCAATGGGTTCGATGCCCTTGACGCGATCGATGGCCTTCATCCATTCGCCGTACGGGAGGCGCGCGGAGACTTCCTTCGCGATTTCCGTATTTTCCTTGAACTCGCCCGTCTCCAAATCAGCGTAAATCATCATACCCGGGCCGAGACGGCCCTTGGAGACGACATTGGACGCGTTGGACATGACATCACCGAGGACACCAACTTCCGAGGCGACGTAGATGTAATCATCGGACGTGCGCCAGAAGCGCGCCGGGCGCAACCCGTTGCGGTCGAGGCGGGCGCCGAGCTGCTTGCCATCGGAGAAGACGAGCAACGCTGGACCATCCCACGCTTCTTGCATCCCAGCGTAATAATCGTAGAAATCATGAACTTCCGGGAACGTCGCATCGAGTTCCGGGTGGTTGCGGTGCGCTTCTGGCACAAGCAACATCATAGTCTCCGCCGGCGCGCGGCCGGTTCTCACCAGGAGCTCCGCGACTCTGTCGAGGTTGGCGGAATCGGAGGCAGCCGGATTACAGATCGGGCGGAATTCCGGTTCACGACCGCCCCAGATCGGGTTCTCCATATCAGCTTCCTTAGACGCCATCCAGTTCAAGTTACCTTGAAGGGTGTTGATCTCACCGTTGTGTCCCAAGAAACGCATCGGTTGCGAGAGTGGCCACTTCGGCGTCGTGTTCGTGGAGAAACGGCGGTGGTAAATCGAGAACTGCGACTCGTAGTCGGGGTCTTCCAAATCCTTGTAGAACTTGCCCAACACCGCGGATCGAAGCATACCCTTGTACACAATCGTGCGGGAGCTCAAGGTGCAAATGTAGAAGCTCTCAGCTAACACGGCGTCGGAGCTCGCCGACTTTTCGCACGTCTTGCGCGCGATGAACAACTTGCGCTCGAGCTCTTCGCGTTCCAAGCCCGCCCCGTCGACGAGAATCTGTTCGTGCACCGGGCACGTCATCTTCGCGAGCGGACCGACGACGGAGTTGTCCACCGGAACCGCACGCCAACCGAGCACCTTGAGGCCTTCGGCGACGCAGCTCGCCTCAAGAATCTTCTTCGCCTCAGCCGCCTTGGCACCGTCGGTGGGCAACATAACCATACCGACCGCCGAGGAGCCTTCAGAGAATCCACTGATACCATTCGCCGTGCACCACTTGTCCAAAAGCTTCCACGGAATGTGCGTCATGACACCGACACCATCACCAGAGTCGTTGTCCGCCGAGCACGCCCCGCGGTGCTCCATGCACCCGACAGCCATCAAGGAATCTTTCACAGTCTTGTGCGTGCGCTCACCCTTCAACGAAGCGATGAAACCGACCCCGCACGCATCATGCTCTTCCAAAAGCTGCGTGTTATCCACCGCACCGCCTTCATACACGGGCCAATCGCCGTACACCGACCCTCGCTCCGCCAGGCACACCGTCTTCGCGCGGTCGCGTCCCGGCACGCGCACCGTCGAGCACTTGGGCAACGCCGCGGGCTTACGCAACGTCACCGGGGACGGAGTAAACTTCTGCGCGATGTAAATGATCACACTCTACCGTCAGTCTTCTTCGTTCGACGTTCGATCGACGCCTTCGCGCCTCGCCTTCGGCCCGTCTTTTAAACGCGCATTCGCCGTTCGTGATTCGTCGCGGGGTGACTCTTGGAAAACAAGCCCTAACCCCCTTCGCGCGTCGTCGCGCGCGTCTTACGCACCGCTTGGTTCCCCAACGCGCGCATCGTGCCCGCGCTCGCGCTCGCGACGTTTTTGTTACGCATCGCCTGCGCGTGTGCACCATTTTTCGCCCCCACGCGCGCGCGATGGCGACGCGCGCGCGCATCCGTCACCGCGACGGGGCTTACGCGCGCGCGCGCGCCCATCGCTTGCATCGTCTTCGCTCGCTCGCGCGCCCTTCCGGCGCGCGCACGATCGCGACGACGATCAAAGAATTAACCAACCGTTCGTTCGTCCGCTTCGCGCACGACCGATCGTCAAGTCGCGACGTCACCGGTCGCGTTCTGACGTCGCGCGCGCGCATTCGCGTCGCCATCGCGAAACGGTTCCGGTCGCCGTCGTCGTTTTTTCCATCACAAAGGCGAATTCGTGTCTTCTCTACGCGAGTTTTGCGATCGACCGCGGTGACGTCGCGCGAGTGGATCGAATGTCGGGTGTCTCGGCACCTCGCCTGTGTGACAGTGTGACACCTGCGACACGGCCAGCATTGCGCGTCGCGCGCGCGGTGGGACGCGGAAGCCGAAGGAATGGAGTCGAAAAATAAAGCTTCGCGTGAACGGACGCGAACGCGGCGAGCGCGGCGAGCGTCGATTGGGTGTCGCGCTTTCGCGGCGTTGGCGAGTTGGTGCTGCGCGTCGCGGGCGCGAGGCGCGCGCGGGCGCTCGTGCGGGACGTGGGACGTCGCGCGGGTGGCGAACGTGGTGAATGGAATTGAAATTATGATCAGTGGGGGCTCGAGGGTGGAGGAAGCGCCGCGGACGGTGTGGGTGAATGGACGAGAGCGCTGCGCGAGCGAGTCGTTCTCGACGACGGCGACGACGGCGACATGCGTCATCGTCGAAGCGAACGAAAGAGCGCTGCGTGCGGCGAGAGATTTTGTGCGAGAGTTTACGTCAGTAGGTCGTGTGCAAGTGTGGGTGGCGAGTTTGCCGCCACGACTGATCGTGGACGCAACGACGAATACGCGGCACGCGTTGCGTACGATGGACGACGTCCTGAACGCGACGCGGACGGAGACGGAGACGAAAGAAGCGGATTTCAGGGTTGCTACCACCCGTGTTTACGCGTCATTCACCGTCGATGATCGCCAGTACGAAGAGAGCGCGGAGTATAAAGCCTTTGTCATCGCAACGAGTCACGCGCTCGATTCAACATCAAGGATGAGAACGCCAATCGATCCGCCTCGCGCGGGTGGCGCCGAAATATTTCGTCTCGACCTTGCAAACGCAACAAAGACGATCGAATTCATTGATCATCACCGAACGCGGTCGTTTTATCGCGTGACGTGTTGCGTTTCGGTTGGGCGATCGACTTTTGTACTATCCTTCGACGACGGCTCAGAGTGCACCGTGCGGTCGCCGAGTCGCGATCCAGTAAGACACTTGCGAGGAACAACCAATGATCCTTGCGTCGCCAAAGATCTCAGCCTACCTTATCCGGACGATATCACGTTAGAGTTTACGCCAAGCGAGCGAGCGACGTTCGACGAGTACCGAGGATTTTATCGTGGAAGTTACGAGAAAATGATGCGAGCCAAATCGAAATTTGCGCTCGCGGTGAGATTTGATGAAGGCCCGCGCTTGAGAGCTACGGCGCGTTTTCGAGGTGTATCCTCATTTCGAGATTGTGAACGGCGAAAGAGTCTCACCGTAGAGCTCGACGGGCGAGGCGTGCGCTTGATGCCTGGTTCCTTCGGGACAAAATTCCTGCTGATCAGCCTGTGCATCGATGATCGATACGTAAAGACACACCTCGTGTTGTCGATGGCGAAGGCGCTCGGGACGTTTCCGCACGCTTTTCGATACGTCAGGTTAAAAATACGCACACGTGGTCAGAAAAGAGTGGAACATTCTGGCTTATACCTGCTCATGGATGACCCAAAGTCTTCGCTCGAGCGCGCGCACAATCAGCTCTCCGTCGTCGTGCGCCGACGGTTCGATCCAGCGAGGAAGAATTTTACCAGTTCCAAGGGTGTGCCCGAAGTGAAATCTTATCCAAATACAGATATTGAAGCAATCGCAGGTCGCGTACGATACGAACGCGTCGTTCTCGCAAGCGAGAGCTGCGAAGATAAAGCTTGTTTCGACGTTTTGAACAATTTGATCGACCTAGAAGGCTACCTTCGTTGGATGGCGCTGATGACGTGGGTCGAGTCGGGCGATTACGTCGATGAACTCTGGTTATACGCATCAAATGAGAATGATGGGAAGCACCGTTTCAAAGTTCACGCGTGGGACCCTGACGATTCTTTTGAGTCTTGTCATCACGGCGGCGAAGATGCAATCGTTGGGCTAGGCAATCTCCTGTACTGCGCGGAGGGCGCCATCGATCGCGTACTCGTACGATCTGAAAGCATGCGTGCTCATTACATCAAGATTCTCAACGAAGTTCTTCGAGATAGACTAAACGAGCGAGCACTTCGGGAGATCGTTGATGCGCAAGAAGGACAAATTCGTCGGCTCCTCAACGACGATGACACCGCTCTCGGCCTGCTTGAGCTTCGGGAAATCGAGCCATCGATCGATAGCGCGACGGAGGCTGTGAGTGAAATCATCGGTTCATTGCGTTATTACAGAGACGTGATAAATTTTCGCAGACGTTCCTTGTTGCGCGACGCAGAAGCTTACGCATCATTCGACCCGAGCGCCACGGCGTGGACGTCGCAACCAACGGCGGACGATTGCGACGATGGTGCGCCTACATTAGTGACGCAAGTACGAAGTTATGATAGGATTGATCAAGATATTTTGCTCAAAGTCAGTGGTAATGGTGGATCATACGCGCTGAACGTGTCTTTTGATCCCATCGTTGTCTACAATGGCTCGACGTACGTCGCCACGCGAGACGAGTTCGTGCTGGAGAGATGGTCTTCTGAACAACACGAAAATGTCACACGCATGGCGATGTCATCGCCATGCGTGAGAACTTTCATCGGGGGTGGATACATCGTTCTGAGTTCCATTTGCGATGACTCAATCCCTCACATGTTTTCACTGCATCATCGATTCTGGCATGGTTTTGCCAACGCGTCTTCGCCGATGATAGTTAGTCGCCTACTCGGATGTGTGTGATGCATCTAAGTTGTATAGCAATCCTACTGCGGCGCTTCTGGGACCGGCGCCGCGGATTTCCACTCTGGTTTGAGCCCCCACAAACCCATATTCGGCCCACGTCTCGTCAAAAGCGCGATTTCGCCCAAGTTTGTCTTTAGCCAATCCACCGGTTGCTTCGTCTCGAGGATCAGCTGCTTCAGACTCCAATACGGTTGTCGCTCGAACAACCCGAAGAGGACATTTTCCAGGGCCTTCTTTTCCATGCGTTCCTTCTTTTCCTTCTTATTTGATGCGGCGTCGGTGAACCGAATCAAGTTTCTCGCCTTGGGCAGCGGCGCGAAACGCATCTCAGACGAGCTCTGCGTTACTCTCGTCTTAGTCTGTGCCTGAATCATGCGATCTTTACTAACTCTATGGTAATCGACATCGTCGATCGATGTCGGACGCATGTCTAACTTCAAGTCCACTTTGGCCTCGAGGGTGATGTCCGCCTGCCCGCTCGTCGTCCCCTCGCGAACGTCGGAAAACACGCGCATCGGCATATCACTCGGCTGATTGGCTAAAATGTACTGCTTCGGCACGCCGTTCGCCTCTTTTCCGGTGAGTTCCATGATCGCGTGCGTCATGTGCTTGGTTTTGTCCTCCTGGAACGGGTCGACGAAGACGCGAACTGTGCCGATGGCGGGCTCGTCCTCCTCCTTGGTGTCCGTATCCATGTCATCATCATCCGCCATCGCCTGCTTACTCGCCGCCGCGGCTTCGTGGAACACTCGCGAAACAAATTTCGGCACCTTGACTAACCACGCGTTGCGATCGCCCCGCGTGGTGTCGAGCGCGGTGGGCCACAAATACGCCTTGAGCGCGTCGACGACGGCTTCTGGAATGTCCGCCTCCTTAATCCCGAGAATCTTGCACGCCTGGTGTCGCCAGTGCGCGCGATACATCGACGGTGGACCATCCTTTCTCCACACTGGATCGTCATACTTCTCCGCACCCGCCCTGTGATGGATGAAACGCGCGCGTCGCTCGGTCAGTCGGCCCGTTCGCCCGGCGAGATCGACTCAAAACTTCCCCATCATCGCCCTCAACCTCCCTCCCGCCGCGCGTCGCGACCGCGCACTGCGCGCACACGTACCCTAATCGCTCGTGATTCAACAATCCGAGCACCTGTTTCACCTTCCCCGCCGCCGTTCGCTTCTTCGTCAACCAATCCTTGATCGCCTGTTGCAACTCCTCCGAGTTCGCCGGCAACTCCTCGTCCTGCGTTCGCCATCGCGGCATCGCGCGCGCGTCGTCAGTCACCATCGTCGTCGTCGTCGTCGTCGTCGTCGTCGTCCCTCGCGTCCCGCGCGTCGTCCGTCTCGTCCCCGCGCGCGTTCGCCTCCGCCCATCCATCCGTCGTCGTCGTTTCCTCGTCGTTTCCTCCCCCCCCCCGCGCCGTCGCCGACGTCCTCGCGCGCGCGCGTCGCACCTCTTCGCTCATCCTCGCGCCTCCGCGCCGTCGCGCGCCCGTCGTCGTGTGCGGCGGCGTCCCGCGCGCGCGCGACGTCGCCGCGCCGAAATCCTCGCCTCGGCGCCCGCCGCCGACATCGTCGCTGTTTGTTTACCCATACACCCGTACCCTCGAGTCATGAACCGTCGACAAAAAAGACGGTCGCGCATCCATCGATCGCGTCGATCGATCGCGCGCGCGCGACCCGCGCCGCGTCGATCGAGCGCGCGCGCCCGACCTCGCGACGCCGGTCGACGACGATCGATCGCCGCGATCCGGCGAACCGGGCACCCTCGACCGCACCGCGCGACCGATGGATCGATTCGCGTTCTTCGCCGCGCAGG
>VMHT01095827.1_pt1 | contig 11561 bp, 10 predicted proteins | sample 4693611 | NCBI WGS metagenome assembly VMHT01 (sample SAMN12280063, study PRJNA550983) | marine metagenome | isolation source: seawater sampled from same location over 5 years 0.02-0.2 micron viral filtrate | place: USA: collected off the coast of southern California halfway between the port... ... | reverse complement strand
ATGAAAATGACCCAGCAAGTAGAGCCAGCACTCAAGGTACAGATGGAACTAGACGCACACGAAAAAGAGTGCGCCATGTTTCGTGAGTTGGTAAACGGCAAGCTGGACAACTTGGATAAGCGCATGTGGCGTTTAGAAGCAATGATAATGGGTAGCACCGTAATGGTGGTAGCAATGGTAGTTACAGTATTTATGGGAATGAATTAGTATGGCGATGTTCAAAGCATTTAAACCTGAAGCAATGAATAAGATTGCAAAGGCTATGGGCTACTCTGGTGACATGGGCCAGTTCCAACAATACATTGAAGATGACCCAGCACGTAAGGCACGAATGAATGGCTTTGTCCAAGCTGCACAGCAGATGGCAAAGGGTGGTGTGGTACGTAAGATGGCTAACGGAGGTGCTATTGGCACTGGTGGGTTAGCTGCAAATGGTGGTTTTCAACAAAATTATCAATCTGCCCCTATGTATGACCAGTTTAAGCAATCTGACTATTACAAAAATATTCAAAACAAAATAGGTGCAACGGTAACAGGCAGTGCAACAATTGATGGTCAAAATTATAATTTTCCAATGGCTATGGAAGCAGAAGCGTATGGAAATTATATGAGGAATCTAGGAAACTATCAAGTAGGTGGCCGGGAAAGTAATACAGGTGTAATAGGTCCGGGTATGGAAGCATCTGTTCCACCTATGTATGGGCCAGAAGGAACATACTCTCTTACTGGTAGACCTGCACCTACAGCACAACAAGACGCACCACCTGCTGCACCTACACCCCAAAGTGATGTAAAGAACGTAGCTATTGGTGATGTAACTACACAGCGTATGTATGCACCCGGTCTACCGCAGGGCGGTGTAACTACTGCTGCTATGACGCCAACAGGTCCGGGTCAAGAAGTGCAGCAAGGTACTGGCGCACTTACAGGTGCAGTTGCAGTGCCTACAGCAATGGCACAGACAGCTATGGCCTCTCCACAGCAAGAGTCACAAGCTAATGTAATGGAAGCCGCTACAGCCGCACCAGCAGTCGATGCAGCTATGAATGCTACACAGGCAGCACAGGCTACCGTAGACCCCCGCGCACAGGTCACAGCGGCCCAGCAAACAGCATCTAGCGTGGGTAATCTATCTGCTGCACAGGGCAATGCCACGCTTATCAACAATCCTGTACAACGTCAGATTCAGGCAGGTGAACTTATCTCTGGTGCTGCTGACGCACAGACTGCTGCTACCTTTACTGAACAAGTACAAGCTGCAGAAGCTACACCATCTACGCAAGCTACTGTACAGGGCCAGCTTGCTTCTCTAACAGCCAACTTTGATGCTGCCAATCCACCTGCATGGGCCGCTGGTGCTATGCGTAATGCTACACAAGCAATGGCTGCACGTGGATTAGGCGCAAGTAGTCTCGCTGGTCAAGCAATTGTACAGGCCACGCTTGAGGCTGCTCTCCCCATTGCACAGGCTGATGCAGCAGTAACTGCACAGTTTGAGGCACAGAACCTATCTAACAGACAACAACGTGCTATGCTTTCTGCACAGCAACGTGCCACATTTATGGGTCAGGAGTTTGACCAAGCCTTTCAATCGCGTGTGCAGAACTCTGCACGTATTGCTGATATAGCGAACATGAACTTTACTGCTGAACAGCAGGTACAGCTAGAGAACTCTCGTGCTGCTAATACAATGAACCTTAACAACCTGTCTAACTCACAGGCAATGACAATGGCAGAGGCATCTGCACTGGCACAGATGGATGCATCTAATCTTAACAATCGTCAACAGGCTGCAGTAAATAATGCACAGGCATTCCTGCAGACCGATATGGCTAACTTGTCTAATCAACAACAGACAGAGTTGTTTAAGGCACAACAGCGTACACAATCAATGTTCACTGACCAAGCAGCTACTAATGCAGCACGTCAGTTCAATGCGTCTAGTCAAAACCAAGTTGACCAGTTCTTTGCCAATCTGGCGCAGCAGACATCACAGTTCAATGCCACACAGCAAAATGCACAAGCACAGTTTAATGCAGGTCAGGCTAATACAGTAGAACGCTTCAATGCTGAGATGAACAACCAGCGTGACCAGTTCAATGCACAGAACCAGATTGTGATTGCACAGTCAAATGCTCAGTGGCGTAGGCAGATTGCTACAGCAGATACTGCTGCAGTTAACCGTGCTAATGAAATCAATGCTGCTGCTGTTCTTGATATTAGTAAGACTGCATATGATAATCTGTGGCAGTACTATGCCGATAGCATGGAGTATGCATGGGATGCTGCAGACAATGAACTAGACCGCTTGAATAACTTGGCTGTAGCACAGCTTAGTGCAGATGCAACAAAGGCTGCACAGGCTATGGCAAGTAGTTCAGCCGCTGGTAGCGCATTGGGCGGTTTGATTGGCACACTTGGTAGTGCATTTATACAGTTTGGATAAAAACAATGCTAACTAATCCCACACCTATACTGCATCAGAACTTGTCACTGGCAATGAAGTCCATGCCAGAAGAAACTCCTATGGCTAAAAATACTTTGATGGGTCCACCTAAAAAACAGATGACAAAAGCTAAAGAAGATGATATACTACAACCTTCAAGACGTGTAGCTTCTTACATTGAAACAATCCAAAAGAAACGTGAGGAAATTAAGAATGGCTGACATGATGATGCAACCTAAACTTGATGCACCCATTCCGGGCCATTCCTTAACTAAGGAACTTGGCTCACGTCCTTGGCAGCAACCAGCACAGTACACTACTGTAGAGGATGCGCTGGACTATTATATCCCACGACTTGAATCTGATGAAGTTAGTCAACAACTGCTTGACGTACTTGAAATGGGTATTCCTGTGACCACAGTAGCTAATACAATGCAGCTTGGTAGTGTCATGGAAGGTAAGCATAGTGTTGATGTTGGTATGCTTATTCTGCCTGTTCTGGTTGAGTTGATTATGCTTGTTGCTGACAGTGCAGGTATTAAATATACAACTGGTCTTGAAAAAGATAAAGAGATTCGTGGGTCACTCGTTGACTTGGCGGTTAGTAAGTTTAATGAAGAGAAAGCAAAAGAAGAAGATATGCCTATGACTGAAGTAGATGAAGAACCTTTAAAGGTTACAGCTTCAACTACATCAGGTCTTATGTCTAGGAGTGAATAATGGGTCTGTTTGGTCTAGGTTCATTTGGTGAAGGTTTTGTAAAGGGGTTTGCTACAGAGGCAAATGAAGCCCTTAAACGTGATATTGAACGTATTAATACACGTGTTGAAAAGGTTGCTGATTTTCGTGTAAAACGTGCGGTAGAAGAACAAGAAGAAAGAAAAAAAGACCTAGAAGATATTGAGGATGCATTAAGGGAAGCAGAAGGATTGTTTGGTGCAGATGATCCTCGTGCATCTGCTTATGCTGCCAGCCTACTAAAACAAGAAGGTAGCACTTCTGCACTAAGATCATTTGTATCTCAAATAAAAAATAGCCCCCAATATAAATCTGGAACAACAAATTTTGCTAATTTTATGGAGCAGATGGAAGAGGATGCTCCTACTGGAACTCGTTCTGACTATGCTCGTGCCTTTCTTGGTGCGCCTAAAGCAGTTTCAGATTATAGACTTCCAGAGGATGCAGTCACTGCAGGTGCAGGTAATTTGCTTAGTGCTATAGGGTTGAAGCCAGACATATCCGGTCAAGTAAGTCAACAAGTTAGCGAACAGATGGCCGCTATGGGAGTAGATATTGATAAAACTATGCCTACTTTCCAATTGCCTAGCATAAAATTTATGCGGGAAGACTTTACTGTATCCAATATGTCACCAGCAGAACGTGTTACCTATTATACTACAGAAATGAATAAACCTGAAAATGCGGATAAAGTAGATTATTATAAAAAGAAACGGGATGAACAGCTAACAGTAGTATCAGGTTTAGGTGGTCTTCAGGATCAATACGATGCTAACGTGCAGATGTATAACAATGAAACTGATCCAGAAAAAAGATCAGAACTAGCTAAAACTATAACAACTCTTAGAGATACTATAGATTTAGGTGAAGCTGAGATGTTAGGAGATAAGACAAAAGAAATAGATGTTCGTATTCGTCAAGCGCAGAGAGCAGGTAATGTAGACCTTGTGAGAGAGCTTACGAGAAAGAAAAGTGAACTTACAGGAGAGGTGGAACAGCTTCCTGCGACTATTACCCGACTAACAAATGAATTAGGAACTTCCCTGCAAAATGGAACTATAGAAGCAGGTAGTCAGGCTGATACTGATGCACGTGCAGAAATAGCAAGGCTACAGAAAATACAAGATAGCCTACCTGAAAATGTATCTATTTCCACCTCTTCTTTAAATAGTGCTGCATCATTTATTGATGATGAAGTTAATCTTGCTGTATCACAAAGACCTGAAATTTCGGGAGAGGATTATCTTTTAGCAGTACAAATGGTTAAAGAAGGCCAATCATTACCAGAATCATTACGCAGTGTGTTTGAAAAAGGTCAGGCACTTAAAAATAATATGCGAAACGGTGTGTATTCGCGCATTAGGGAAATGTACCCCGACAATAAAGAGATAAATAGCGTGTTGGATTTACGAAGTGCAAATCTTACATCAGATTCTATTACAATTGATATAGGAACTCAAAATGAAGATTCCGATAGCGTTGCAGGTGGAATTGATGCAGCAGTCGAATCAGGTACTACTGCAGATTCTAGTGAAGAGATAAAAAAAGATGAACTTCTTTTAGCCTTTCCTAAAACAGCTAAAGGAATAGATTCTATAGTAAAGAGTGTACTAACTCCATCAGGCGACATGAAATCAGGAAAACCATCGGATGTATATGAAGCTGCTATGGAACTGCACGGGGATGAGCAGTTTGCTGTCATAGCGGAATATGTAGCTAATAATCAAGGCGGCGGCGTAGACAAACTAGACGTGCAAATAGCTAAAATGGCTTTAGATGGAAAAGACGTTAATGAAATAGTAAAAGAATTAAAAACTGTTACTTATAAAAATGACCCTAGTTTTGACATACAATCTTTGTCTGCTACAGTAGCAAGAGTATTATCAGAAATAAAACCTGAAAACAGGGCAAAAGCTGCAGCAAATCTAGAAAAGGCTAGAGATTATGAAAAGAGAAGACAGGAACAAGTATTAAACTCAGGAACAGCTATACCAACAGGATTGATGAGTAGGCCATAATGTCCATTTCATTTTTAGAACAATCCATATTAAACCAAAGACAAACAACTTCTGAAGAAGAAGGCGAAGAAGAAAAGGTTGAAAGAGTTCTTTCTCCGATTACTTCTGACGCCCCTTCTCCTATGGATTACTTAAATCAATCTATAGTGACTGAAAAACAAGAAGAACGTGCGCCTCAAGTTCAGTATAATATTGAAAACAATTCTGCTGTGCAAGAAGCTGCATTACGTTTTGTGCAAGACCGTTTGGGTATGACAGAAATAACTGACCCGAAAGAAGCTATGGAAGAATACATAGAACACTTTAGGTCTTTTAATGTAAATGAATTAACAGCAGGTGGTGATTATAGGTACGTGTCTGCTGCTGCTGCTGATGCTGCAGGTGAAACGGAACTAAGAGAAGAAGCTAGACAAAAAGCGGCGCAAAGATTAAGTGACTATCGTTTACTCTATCAGTCCTTTTCGGAAATGCCTAACTTTAAAGACGGTTGGTGGGAAGCCACAAAAGATTATGGTCAAGGTATATTAACAGCACCATCTACCTATGTAGGTTTAGTATTACCGGGTGCAGGTAAAGCAGGGGGGATAGCTGCTACTAAAGCGGCCCAAGAAGCAGTTAAATTTACACTTAAAACAGCTTTTACTAAACCTATAACAACTCTAGCATCTAAAGCTGCAGCAAATCCCATAAAGACTGCTATGTTTACGGAAGGTGTAGCAGGAACTCTACAAAATATTGCGGAACAAAACACTGAAATAGAAATAGACTTACGTAAAGATTATAAACCTTCAGAGACAGCACTAGCTTTTGGCATAGGTGCTACCGCTGGGGCATTACCTGCTGTTACTGGTGTATTAGGTAAAGGTGCTTTGGCTAAACAGATTGAAAAAGGCACTGGCGATATAGTAGATACTGCTATTGCTGCTGTAACTAAAGCGGATAAAGAAGCACTAGATACTGCAGAAAAAACCTTGACTAAAAATAGAGTGCTTTCAAAAACTATATCATCTGCTTTGCGTCCTCTTGATCCTGAGTTAGTAGCAAAAGGACAAGAAACAAAAGAAGGTATAGCTACAGCATCCGGTGTTCTTCCCGATTTTACCGTTACTTCTGATGTGAATAGAAGTAAGCGTATTCTTGCTTTTGGAACAGAAATACTTTCAAAAACTAAAGAAGGTCTAAAAGAAGGAGAAAGAATAACAGAAGGTGTATCCAGAATATTGCGTCAGCTAGATGATAAAAAAGCAGGTTCTGGTGATGCTTTTTTTGAAAGAACATTAAAAAAGTATAATTTAACATATGATGATTACGCCAATGTTTTCATGGCAGATGTATCTGATGCAGCACGTACTTTACAGGCAGCAGGTCAACATGCTCGTGTATTCAAACGCTTAAAATCTGTCGCAGCAGACAATATTTTTATGCTAGACGATACTGCAAAAAAAGGCGTAGAAGACGTAGTAAATGCTATTGAAAAAGGCGATGTACGAAATGCTGTAGGTAAGGCAGATAAATTAGAAGGTAAAGATGCAGGTGCAGGTGCTTTTTTACGTGCGTTAGATACTGCTCGTTTGGCTTCTATGACATCCCAGACTGCAACAACACTAAGAAATACCGTATCCGGTTATACTCGTGTAGGTATTGATACTGCAGTAAAGGCCGTAGATAGAGGTATTGCTAAGTTTGTAGGAAAAGGTGTTACTACCCCCAATGATGATATATTTGCAACAGCGTATGGTCTAATAAATAAAAAAGAAGCTAAAGCAATCACAGATATATTTGATATGGGTTTTCACAGCAAAGCCTCTGGGCTATTTAGAGAGTTGCAAGATATAGACCCTAAAGGTGTATCAGGTTCTGCGGCTGTTAACAACCTAAAAGCATATGGTAAAGAATTAAATAGGCTAAACACTATATCTGATAATATGTTTAAAAGAGCAGCATTTGTGGGTTCTTTAAAAAGACAGTTGAACGAAGAGTTCAGTCGTATCTCAAGAGCAGGTAAATTAGGAAATAAAACTGAGGCAGATTTTAATCTAATTAAAATAATCGAGGAAGGTAAGTTTAATTCGGTTTTTGGTACAAAAGAAGGTACTAAACTTCTGGACAATGCAGTAGAAGATGCACTCTATACCACATATCAAAAATCTCCTAATAGTCCTGTAGCCCGTGCAGTTATTCAAGGCATACACAATGCTCCTTTTTTAACTACCTCTCTCATTCCTTTTCCACGATTTATTGCAAACGCAATGCGTTTTACGTATGAATACTCTCCTCTTTACATTATGGCTGATGCATTTGGCAAGGGTGCTATAACTAAAACAGCTAAAGGTGTAGATAAATATGGAAAAGCTATAACAAACTATGAAGAAGTAGCAAAGTCTCTTGTTGGTACTGGTATTCTTGCGGGTGCAACTGCATTTAGGATGTCTGAAAATGCAGGTGAAAACTGGTGGGAATATAAGATGGATGATGGACGTACTTTTGACATGCGGCCTTTCTTTCCTGCTGCTCCCTACTTATTCGTTGGGGATATGTTTGCTAAATTAATGAAAGACGAACCTGTATTTGGAGATAGAAATGCTATTGTAGATTCTATTCAGGCTCTTTCAGGTACACAGTTCCGGGCAGGATTTGGTATCTATGCCTTAGATAAAGCACTTGAAGACGGTATTAACCTGTTTAGTGATGATGAAAGTGCAGAAACAAAAGCAGACAAATTCCTACAGATGGGTGGTACATTTGTTGCTAACATATTTAGTACATTTACTATACCCCTAACTTTAGGTCAAGATACATATAATACCTTTTTAGCACCTGATGATGAAGTAATAGTTCGCAATAATAATGTAAGTAATGTATTTGATCTTATGGTGTACAAAGCACTTGCACGTGTACCTGCCAACTATAAGATGGAAAAGTGGCTTGCAGAAAGTATTGGGGTAATAAATACCCCAGAAATATACCAAGTTCCTACACGTGAAAAACCCCTACGTAGGCAGACTCCTATATCAAGACAAACTTTCGGTATCCTTCTACAAGAACGTAGAAACTTTTTTGAAGATGAAATGGCTAGGTTGAAAATACCTAGACGTGTACTTTCCTCTAAAACAGGTGTTCCAGAGGCTGACCAACTTATAAATACATTGTTAGGTGAATACACTACGGACTACTTGGTTCCTGTCCTACAAAATAGTAAAAAGTATAAAAATATGTCAAGTGATGAACAGGCACTGTATTTAAAAGCACGAATACAGGATTATAAAAATGATATAATGGATGTTGTTAGATATAATTCCAGAAGTGCAGGTAAGAAAAGGTATGGATTTGATCCACTACAGCTTCAATCCTATAAGAAAATTAATGAAGTGTATCGTAATAAGGCTACAGCTAAATACCATGAGTACTTTGGTGTACCTGCAGACGGAGAAGAGTATGATTATTCTATACTAAACTACTTTGCAAAAGGATATGAAGCCGAAGGAAAACTTCCATAAAAAAGGGGCAATTAAGCCCCTTCTTTTTTTATCCAATATTGTAACTCCCACCAACCATTAAAGTCTCTGACACAATCACATATAGTATTAGTTAGTGCCATGCCCGTGATATATATTAACCACAGACATATAGCACCACCTATAACATACTTAGCGATTGTCACCAGAGCCAGACAGAGTACCCCTAGCTTTGCGGTCAGCCAGCTTCCGTAGGTTGTTTTCCATAACATGTCCTAAGTCCATCCCCATCTCTGCTGCAAGCACAGCGCAGTACCACATGACATCGCCAATCTCGTAGGCAATCTCAATCTTCTTGGCTTCATACTCATCCTGTGCAGCACCATCACGAATAAACTTCTTTACCTTGTTAGCAATCTCTCCCGCTTCCCCCGTCAGGCCCAGAGTTAAGTACTCTGTGGCCTTTTCTTTTGGGAAGATGGCAGTGCTACACGCCTGTTCTTGGTATGCTGTTCCTGTAATATCACTCATCCTATTCTCCTTTATCCACTGTCTAGCTTCTTGCTCTAGCTTGTTCATCCCGTTGCACTCTCTTCAAGTTGGCGTAGTAGGCATCGTTGTACCCACGTAACCACTCACGATGCTGCATTGTATTATGGTCAATGCCGCTATCCCCAAGGAAGAACTTGCCTTTGTTCCCCTTGGTCATCTTGCCATTCATAAAGGCATCGAAACCCCACTGGTATTGAATCTTTAGTGGGGCATCGTACTTGCTTAGTCCATTACGCCTCATCTAGATTCTCCTTTACATCGTAATTGAAAAGTTTAATTGCTGTAACAGGGTCAATCTTGAACCACTCTCCACGGCGTTCCTCTGCAAAGTGTTCAAACACCTTATGCATGTGGCTTTCTTTCAAGTGCCTGTCTTCCGTATCAAGTCGTGCAATGATCTTGTAATCACGAAACGGTGAAGATGTCTGGTAGCCGTTGCACCTATCGTCTGCGTTTACTGCCTTGCCTACCTTGACCCACTCAGGGAAAGCAGGATTAACAATTGCATAGACCTCACCAAGCGTAGTCTTTTCAATCTGGTTATGTGACCACACATCATCCAGTGATTTATACCTACCGGGCTTGTGAAGCGGATGTGACGTGGGAATGTACTTGCCATTCACAAACATGCGAACATCATTGTTCTTGTGGTACTGGTCAATCCTCTCACGCTTACCTGCTGTCTTTGTACCTTTAGGGCGAATGTACCACCACTCACCGTCCTCAAACACAGCCTCTGTCTTCCTAGTTGCTCTCTCTTTCAGCTTTATCATGCTAATCTCCTCTACTGTTCAGTTGGGGTTTCTTCTTCTACTTGCTCTACTGATGCAATCAGTGCTTTACTGAAAGCGTCCTCTGCTGCAACAAGCTGGTCAATGTTAAACCTTGCCTCTGCAATGCGGCCTTTCAGATTACGTACCTGATTCACGAAGTACTGCGACTGCTCACCAAGGTCAGCGAAGTCGTACTCCGTTTCATTAATCGTGATTTTGTTTTGTTCTGTCATCATGCTTCTCCTTTTCTTTTGTCCACTCTTTGTATTGCTCAGACTTGCGGGGTGGATTAGCAATCAACCAATCCTTACCCCGTTTCCAAATCAGTTTACTACTCATTGAAATAGTCTGTCAAGATGTCCATCCTATCAGAGTGCATTGCAATCTTGTCCAACTCACCCTGTATAGCTTCCATAATATCAGAGTGTTCTCCGATACCTGCTGGATTCTTGAGGTATGTCTCAATGTTCATTACATGCAGATTGATATTTGCCTCTGCGTGACTTCTCAGTACTTCTAACATTCTCTCTCTCATCTGTCAACTCCTTTCTGTTTAAATCTGTGCTTGAAGAATACAATCAAATTGATTGTGGTGTTGACAGTGATAGCTAATATCAGCCACCACTGCCACCATGTAGGCATGTCCACTCCTTCAATCATGCTGCGTTCAAGTCTACAATCTCACACGCATCTGCAGTACACGCTAACTCACGTCCACCTGATGTTGTGTCTTCTTTCTCAAACTCCTGCAGCTTTGACCAATCGACACTATTAGGCATCTGTACTAACATAGCATCATATTCATCTTCTGTACAGTCCTGATATGGTGCTTGCTTGTATGTATGGTCACTGAATGGCAGGAAGCTAATGCCTGACACTTCATCAAAGTGTTTGTAGACCCAAGCACCCACGTCCATCCACTCGTTCTCTTTCACAGAGATTGTCACTGATGGTTTGTGTTCACACCAGTAACGCTGGTAGGTAAGCCACAACTCAAGCTGTTCAATAGCCGACAGGATTGTGCGTGTAACCGCCCCACGTGGTGATGCCATTGGGAAGCTGAACACTGTCGTGGACTCAGGCTTCATAACATCTGGCTCTGCTGGGATACCTTCCGACATAAGGAACTGTGTGAGTGGGTCTTTGTTATCGCCACGTACAGTCCGAATGTAGTGTGGGTTGTGCCGTGCATGAATGCCAGATGCACTGTCTACAAGCTGCGACACTGTACCGCTAGGCTTGACACATGTGATAGCCGTTGACTGTGGAATACCAAGCTGTTCAGCCATAGCAGCATTAGTCTCTACTGCCGTATCACGCAATGTCTCCAGTGTCTGCCCAATGTTCTTGCCAAGATGGGCTGATGTACCACTGAGCAAGTCATTGTCCATGATGCCTGTTAGTGACACGCCCAGCAAACGCTCTTCCTCTGTGTTCTTCTGCCATACCTTACGCAGATATTTGAAGTCAGTCAGTGTTGACTGGAATGTACCCAAGATTGTAGCCAAGCGTACCTTCTCTCGCAGTGTCTGCTGTGTATCACCAGCACGGGCAACTACCTCTGACAGATTGCAGAACT
>VMHT01196870.1_pt1 | contig 11562 bp, 21 predicted proteins | sample 4693611 | NCBI WGS metagenome assembly VMHT01 (sample SAMN12280063, study PRJNA550983) | marine metagenome | isolation source: seawater sampled from same location over 5 years 0.02-0.2 micron viral filtrate | place: USA: collected off the coast of southern California halfway between the port... ... | reverse complement strand
TGATCTTGTAGTATGGTGAGTAGGGCCAACTCTAACTCTGCGTTTTTAATCGACTGAGCGTAACGCAGCGCATCGCTATGTTGGCTCCACCGCGCATCGATTCCCTGCTCTATTTTTGAGTTAAGCCGTTCAAGGACACCCTCGAGATTCTTGACTGCACAGCGTAGGTTATCGAGAGACGATAGCCGGCGTGAGTGGATGGTGGTCACCTCGGGATCGACCGGAGGAAGTGGCCATGGCGCTGCGGCGGGTACCGTGACAGCGGGACCGCTACTCTTCGTCTTTTTCTTCTTGCTCATACCTTACCTTCTGTACTGCTAGTGCGTGAACGTGATCTCTCTGAATACCAAGCGGTAAGCGTTCGACCATAACGGAGACTGGGCGCCGCCCTAACCAACGTTTATCGTATATTAACTCGACTATGAGTCCGGTATACGTGCCCCTCCCGGTACCGAGCGAATCTGAGTATCTCACAAGGTCACCCAAATGGAGTTCTCGCCCGGGACTGCTCACTCTTCGGCCCGGGGATCGATGTGTCTGATCTGGTTGAAGCTCATGCTGACTGGTGGGTCTCCGAGTCTATCAATCCAAACGACCTTACATGCATTGAGTGTCGGGTCTGAAGGTATATTGACGATCATGACAGGAGTAACTGAACCGAGTATCTTGACAATGTCGCCTACGGCGCATGTGGCTCGGATAGCGAGTCCGCGACGGTTGGCGTCATCGATACCTTCAACAAGACCGGCATAGTCTTTCTTAAATGTCTCTAGATCTTTTACTGTTTTCATTTTGAAAATTTCCCGAGAATTTTTTGTGCGATTTTAGGCTTTTGGTTTTGAAAAGTGCTCCGAAAAAAAATTTTACGAACTTAGGCACAATGCCCTCCAGAAAGGCCCACTGAGTAGGTCCAGAGGGGCCTCAGAGGGGGGCCAGAAGGGGCCTGTTTTAGGGGCCTGGAAATGGGCCCCCTGTGGCGCTGTACAGAGGGGAACTTAGGGGCCGTAACATATTGCTATTCGGGCCGAACATTGGTCCCCCCTCTATACACTTTCCCCCTAGGGTCGGACGTACCGACGCATCTTGATTCGGGCAGGTTTCAAAACTTGCTTGATTCGGGTGACCATCCCCGGGTCTGGTTCGTAACCACGCTTCACCGCTGGAATGACGATGTCCCTATATAGAGATAAGAGCTCAGCCTCTGTCCAGTCTTCGTCCAGTAGCAGATCGGGTGGTGGTAGATACAGGGGTCTGATACCCTCACTCAGCTGGGTGATGTATGTCATGCAGTTTGTGACGTGCCATGCTACTGCTTCTGGGTCTTGGTCGAATGCTGCCATTGTATCCCAGTTGTCTACATATAGCAGTATCCCTATCTCTACCTTCTTGTCGTCGATTGTCTCTCTCATTGCTCCTCACTGTCTTTTTTGTTTTTGTCCGCGCTGGTGTAGTACGCAGTGACCAGATCCAGCGGGGGAAGCTCTCCATCGGTGATGCCACCGTGAGCATCGATGCACTCGATGATTGTATCTGCTGGTACATAACCGTATACCGAATCGGTGGGGTCCTCAGGCTTTTCAGCATACGGCAGCAGGATGCTACACTCCCGGCTGGGGTAACCAACCTCTACAGAGTCGTAGGGACCAGTGTCATTTCTGGGGGTACTATAGTTTCTCCTGCTTGCCTGGACAGACATGGTGAATCCGTCAGCACACTCTACCGTCTTATAAAAGCTTCTCTCGAACATGTTCACTCTCACTCCTATGCGGCCATGGATACAGGCCACTTCATCTGGACAATGGTATCTTTCTTGTAGTTCTTCATCCAGTCCTGGATCGCTCCATCAGGAGTAATGACCCAAGCACGGGGCAATCGGCTAGGACCTGGGTCTGGGGCGTAACCATCGGTGAGGATGATGTAGCCATCGACATTCCGCTTGTTCTTTCCAGCGTGAGTGGTGGGAGCCTTGAAGCAGGTACCTCCGGCTCGAGTACGGTTTGCAGGATGACCCTTACGCTTCCATACCGTCTTACTCTTTTCATCCACCTCGGTGTCGAAGTGGTAGCAGGTGAACTCAGTGTTCTTAGCCAGGTTAGCCATTTCACCGAAGCAAAGGGACAGCTCACGATCGCTTACCGAACCAGACTGGTCAACGTAGATGCTGACGGCGCTGGTGTAACCACGCTTCGCACCCGGGACGAGACGACCAAGGGTACTGTGGATGCGGCTGTAAGAAGTGGTACGATGAGCCCGACGGCTGTGACCGCAGAACCGGTCGATGATCTTCTGCCATGGGACCGAGTTGGCAAGAGCTGCCTTAATCTGACGACGAAGCTCTGCAGGTACCGAACCCCAGCTACCCTTGGAATCGCATTCCTTAGCAGCGTCCTGTGCAGCCTGCTTAACCTTAGCCTTGACGTACTCACGGTCCTCTTCGGTCATGTCACCCCAGCCGTCATGGTCATCCATGGGACCGTTGCCACCAGCACCGGGAACGATATCGACGGGGTTGCCATCAGCATCGACAAGGTTACCATCCTCATCGAACTTGACGTCGCCATCCTTGAGAGCGTCACCCAGGCTCTTACCACCGACTCCACCCTGGTTGTCAGGATTTTCGATAGCATCCTTGACTTCATCATCTTCCATCAGCCGGGCGAAGTACCACTCAGCAGCCTTACCAACTGGGAAGCTAGCAAGCTTAGCGGAGACTGCCTCGTACTGCTTGACAGCCTTTGCACCCATACGCTCCTTCTGCTCTTCAGTGAGCGGAGCGCTTGGACGTCCGGGGAAGAGACCGAAGCTTGGGAGCTCATCCATGAGGTGGCTGTTGATAGCCAAGTCAGTGGCGTAGTTCCAGATCTTGTGTGGCTCGTACTTACGAGTCGTGGTATGCTCGAAGACCAAGTGGAGCATTTCGTGCTTAAGGACACCGCGGACGTGCTTACCCTCGAGGGCAGCCATGAACCGGTCATTCCAGTACATGATGAGATCGCCTTCCTTGGAGATAACACCAGCGGTAGGGATCTGACGGGTCTTGTTCTTGGTCAAGATGCGGAGCATCTTAGCGTAGAACGGCTCTTCCAACATCATACCAACGAGGTGGGGCTGAAGGTTGAATGCCTTAGCAGTTGCCTCGTCGGCGTGCTTGAACGGAAGAGCTGAAGCGGTGGTATCTTTTGCCATGTGATGACTCCTTGGAGCTGAGTGGAGAACCATTCCCCATCCTCTTTATATTAATATTATACCACAAATTGGCCACCACTTGCACGATTGTCTCTAATCTTCTTCTTTTTCTTCAGCATCTACTGAAGGTCTAATCGATTCCATGACCGTTGTTACTCGAGCGTGCAGCGTCTCCAACCGATCCTTATATTCTTGTTGTGTCCAGCCGTCATTACGAAAGTTTGTGGCTTCCATGTGCCACGCCTGAATCTGCCTAATCATTTCATTCAGCGCAATTGTATCCATACAAATCCCTCCTAGAATATAAGGATAAAAGAATGGGGAGCCGAGTTAACCCAAAAACCCGACTCCCCGAGAGGCAAGACCAACCACCTCTACTTCTGAGTTGCACGAGCGGCGTTAACCAGCTCCACCACCTTCATACCGATTGTCTGGTTGAGAGGCAGCAGGTTCTTCATGTTACCTGCCTTCTGAACCGCAGTGAAGACCTGGATGAGGAACTCACCACCGCAATCCTCAGCGAACTTGGCAATCCGCTTCACTTCAGCGGTCTTCCAGTTGTTCTCCTTGGCATGTGCAGCAATCTTTTCGACGATGCTCGCCAACTGGCTAGCCGGTGCGTCCTTGACGTCAGCAGCCTTGACCTTACCAGTGAGGATGTCCTCAGCAGTAATCTGGAGCTCGTAGTTCTTGACGTAGTCACGGAAGGCAATGGCTGCCTCAACTCCGATGAACCCAGTCAGGATGGAGTAGAAGTGACCAGGAACGTCGCTACCAGCGAGCTCCTCAGGTGCCATACCCATGTGGATAAGGCTGTCACTCAGACGGTGCCAAGATGCCGGGGTCGGAACCACGGTACCGGGCTCAACACTGGCAGGGTCAACGCGCCAGTGCGCAGGCTCCTGCTTGATGAACTCGACAAGGATCTTGTCAACGTTGTTGTCATCAGCCCACTCGACCCAGTCGGCCACGGTAGGCTCAACATCACAAACCCAGAAGCGACGGAGGAGAGCAGGGTCCATCTCGTTGACATCGTATTCGTTGCCAGCGTTGACCGCTGCGATGACCCGAGTGTCAGGGTGGAGACGGTAAGGAACACCGTCCTCATCGTTACCAAGCTCACGGTCAAGGACAATCTGGAAGAACGCCTGCATGACAGTCGGCATGGACCGGTTGAGCTCATCCAGCATGATAACACATGGACGTTCGCAAGCGGTCTTGAACCAGCTGGGAACCACGAAGGTAGCGACCTTCTTCTCGTCGACTGCCTTCATATCGGGCAGACCACCAACCTTAGCCTCATCCATGGTAGAACCACGGACATCGATGAAGGGAAGCTCCAACTCATCCGCAAAGGCACGTGCCACGTGGGACTTACCGACACCAGTTGGGCCGCGCATAAGAACGGCGATGTTAGCGGGAAGGTTGGGGACGATGTTTTTGATGGTCTTGATGTCCATGATGCCTCCTAAGGCGCTTGGGTTGTGAGGGGGAAACCATTTTCCTACCCTCTTTATATTAATATTATACTATAGTTTGACTGTACTTTGCACGATTGTCTGGAAGAACTGCAACTTTTTTAAATCTTTTCTACGCCGTCGCAGACTCCACCGAACATCCGACGAGTCCCGTTGATAGGAGGGTAGATGACAGCTGGGAAGTTGGTCTGTTCAACACCACCACCGACACACCGCCGAACCTCAATCTTGTATCGCCAGCAACCTTCCACCTGTTCGATGCCAGTGATCTGACCTTCCATGAAGCACGCTCGCTTGCCTTCAAGATCCTTGTTGTCTTTGAAGTCGAAGCTGCGAACACGGTCTCCGATGAGGGGTCCGTTGAGTGTGGGAATCTTGGTCATGGTGCCTCCTGGGCTGTTAGGATGAGAGCCATTCCCCATCCTCTTTATGTTTATATTATACCAGGAAACACCAGGCATTTGCACGATTGTCTATAGTATGTGCGCCTTTTTAATTATTATGCAGGTACCTTCCTCCGGTTATCGTTGCGATCTCGGTCTGGACGGCGGCTATAACCAAGCTTCTTCGCAATCAGCCGGTTGATAACGTGTGGGCTGACTCCCTTCATCCAGAGGCCCATGACATATTCCTTCATCTCGAGGTTGAGATGGGGGTTACGATTACTCTTCACATTCTTATCCATCACCTTCTCCTTTCGTTATTGGTGATAACTCGAACTTTTTATTAGCTATCGTGTGGAACTAAGCATTCCCATTGGAACGTCCCAATTAGTATTTCCTACGCGTACCAGCGCCTTCTTCGTCTTCACTTTTGTCACTTCTCCTGTGACCCGCTCTCCACTATTGTTGATAAAGCTGACAGCATCTCCAATCCTAAGTGATCCCTTAACCTTCTTGAAAGCACGTTTTCGTCGGCCATCCCTTTCGGCGATAAGCATGTCGATCGCGCCTCGAAGTTCTTCCTCACTCATTGTCAGCCTAGTGGTCTGAATGATTCCCAAGATTCCATTCATTATATTTCCCTCTCTAAAAGTTTACACGAATGCCCTAAGTGGTTGATTTTATTACACATCTTCCGTAAAGGCTGCGCAAGTATTCATGGTGAACATGTCCATCAGCTGAGCCAGATCCTCTGCAGCCTCAATCTGAGTTTCCATCAGCTTGATAGAAGCTCGAAGATCGTTGGCCTTCTTCCGCATCTGCTCAGAGAATGCCGCGTTCTTGGTAAGGATCTCATGAGGACCGTGAGCCGGACCAGAGTAGTTAACCTCAGTGTGGATGTCCTTACCCTCATCGCCGTATCCCCAGCGGCTACCGCGGAACAGCTGAGTTTCAGAAGCAGACTGGAACGCGCCCTGAAGGAGCATATTGAAGACCTGCTGTGCCTCTGTAGCATCATGACCAAAGCAAGCAAACGAATCGTTCATGTTGCCGACACGGACATCGTAAATGTTCTTAGCGCTGGTCTTCTCAACCTGCTCCTTGACCTGACGAAGGCGGCCCTGAAGGCGCCGAATCCGGCGAGTGATTTGTGGACCTTCCTTGAAAAGTCGACGTGTACCTTTTGGACAAGGCGCCCGCCCGTTGATTGCATCCGGACTGCGGACGTAGATTACTCTACCCATGGCAGCACCCTCTACGGTCGTAACAATCTGTGCAAGATCGCTTTCCCAGAGGCCCCGGCTAGCGAGCGCGTAGAGCTCGAAGATATCGTAACCAAGGCTACCACCGACAAGCTTCTTAGACTTGGGCTCATACCAGCTGTCGACCGTGTAATCCTTCCTGCGAAGCTTGCCCTTCGGACCGCGGGGAAACCGTTCGGTCAGGTCGAAGATCATTGCAGCTTCTGGGTTTTCGGCTTGGAGAGCGCGGTAGGATTTGAGATTCATGGTGGACTCCTTGGGTTTTGTCCGGGGGAGGAACCATTCCTACCCTCTGTATGTTTATATTATACTATAGTTTGGTGGTCTTTTGCACGATTATCACGCGTTTCCTGTTTTTATTTTTACGGAACTCGTGATTTCTACCTTTTTAAACGCTCGGTGGAATGCTCCGCGTCGGTAGTCGGTTGTCATCGCGTACTCACCATCATCCCAGAGCATAACTCTGACCATAGGTACAATAGCAACAGATTCTGGACAGTCTGGATCGATATCTCTTTTGTTAAATGTTGTCACAACCTGACCAAGGAGCTGTTGTCCGCCCTTGCCTGTCCACTCGTATAGTTCTCCTGGTTTGATCATGCCACCACCTTCTCAAGCTTGTCCTGCTTCACGTAGACTTCGCGGCCAGTGTTCAGGTCGAGCAGCTTGGTCCAGCCGCCAGTCGGGTTGTAGTAGCTGAAGCTAACGCGGCAGCGTGCGCGAAGGACTCGGTAACCGATACCCCGCTTGAGCTTAACGAACCCGCCCTTCGGGGGAAGCCGGCTCTCACCACCGTCATCGAAAGCAATGTGGAAGGTATCCTCACCGGCAGCTCGAGCTTCTTCGATAGCCTGAGTCTTTGCAGCGTACCAGTTCTCGGTGTCCAGCGGTGTAGTCTTGTACTGTGCGCGATAGGTATCGGCGGGTCGGTACTCGCGAGCGGTGTCGTCCCACTCTTCCTTGAAAGCTGTGGTCTTGAGGGTAACGAGGTCGCCAGCGCGGAAGGGGCTTTTTGCCATGATAAACTCCGGAGAGAGAAGAGAGAGGTTAATTCCTACCCTCTTTATGTTTATATTATACCATGGATTCACACTTCTTTGCACGAAAATCTCGAGTTATTCAAGAAAATATAATAATTTTAATAAGAAACTCGTGAAACTACAGCTTGTTGTGCTTTGCTTCCTCTCGCCAGAAGTGGATATCGTCAATCAACATGTTGACATTGCGGCGGAAGCCGAGTCCGTTCCGGTTCATGATGAGATCATGCCAGATACAGAGACTGAAATGTTTGATAGCACTCATGAAAATCTTCACTGCGCCCTCCTCAGGCTGCGTCTTCAATAATATCAAGGTCAACGGCAAGCACCCACCTACCTCCGCCGGCGAACCCGGTACCCCGGACCCGAACAACAGCTTCCCAGTCATGCGCCCATTCCCATGGGACATCGTCAATAGAGCCCGGGACTTCAATGACGACAGCTTCGCCAAGATTCCAGTGAGCTACCCTATCTCCAACTTTGATCGTGCCCATGCTCTACTCCTTACTTGGTAAGTTCAAGGATCTTGTCACACTCGCCCATGACCCGTTGCTCCGGAGCCGTGGCACCGTCCATATTCAGGGCATCCCACCGCGCGAGAACACATTCACGCAGCAGCAACCGGTCTTCGTTCCAGAGGAGCTGATGGCAGTACAGCTTGTTAAGGAGCGCGTCAACTTCCTGCAGGTCCTCGATGGTCGTCCGCTGGAAACCCAGGGCGACGTCGGCGGGGCCCATCTCGTGAAGCTCGTCAACGAGTTCAACCTGCATCCGGCGAACAGCTTCGATTGCGGTGGCGAGGAGACCGTTTCCGCGGAGGATGTGGGTCATGTTAGTTTTCTTGGGAGCGAGTGAGTGCGCCGTGGGGTACCATCCCCACCAACTTCTATATTATACCACGGATGGGGTGCTCTTTGCACTTTTCTCAAAAAGACTTGCAAAAAAAATGAGCGCCCCTTTCGGGGCGCCCACGGAGTTTGACGCGTCTACCCTCGCTCGAGGATCTATGCTTCGCTGTTAGTCGGCAGCTGGTTGTTCAAGAAACCCTGCAGAGCTCGGGCTTCCTTCACAGTCATAGAGAGCTGGGTGGTTGGCGTGCTGTAAAAACTTCCCTCGTCGGTTCGAGTCGAAATTGTCACAACGTTGCTGCCTGCCTGCTTGCTCGTAGTGTTACGGCTTACTCCGAAAGTAAATCGCTTGGTGTCGTACTGCTTGCTGTAATTCATATCACCATTGTCAATCATGTGCATATTCTCCTTCATTTTTTATTTGCACGTTGTGGGGTACCTTCCCCACCAACATTTAGATTATAGCATCGTGGGGTAGGTTGTTCACGAATTAGTTGAATTGTTTTTCTAGTTGTCAGTGCGCCAGACAAGCTTCGCAGCGGGGGTGCGACCATGGAACCAGAGCTTGTGCTCGATCCCGGCTTCGTCAGTGAAGCGGAGCTCGGTCGTGAGGTGAATGCGATCGCCGACAATGTCCATCCACTCGTGCTCGGCCGGAGTGATGTCGCGGGTCTTGAGGTCCTTGCGAACGGTACCGAGAAGCTTGGTCATTTTTTTCTCCGTGAGAGTGTTGTGGTTCCAATCCCCACCAACTTCTATATTATATCATGTGCTCACGACGATTTGCACAAGTATCAAAACTTTTTTTCACTTCCGCCCCCGGGGAAAGCCCTCTCGATTCCACGACACGAGCCGGGAGGACGAGTGCCGCAAACGCGAGCGAGTGTAACATCTGTAACATTTTCTCATGATACACGAGTCTGTATACATTTGTTACAAGTATTCGAGAAGACGCGTGATACAAGTCCTTGTTACATGTTACGGTGTGGAGGTGTATACAGGGAAAAAGGGCCGTGTACATTCGGCACTCGTTGGTATACTAAGGCGCAGATCCAAAAAACACTGTAGAAATAACTCCACGTGGAATGCGACCAGATACAATTGCCGTAAAACTGCCCCTTAGAGACCAGGACACATGGTCAAATAGCCACCTGTCATGACCCGAGAGGGATAGCGGAGTGGTAGTTTGTGTAAAGCGGTGTAAATGGGTGGAAAAGAGTGTTACAGAGTGTTTAGAGAGCTGGGATACAGAGCCGAGAGCGAGCTGAGATATGGGTACCTTCTTATATAGTAGAAGCGTGATCGTGGGTGTGCGCTGAGGTGTATGCTCTTATAGTAGATGCGCTCTCTCTTCCTTATGCGACTCTCCCTCTTCCTTTAGGGTTTTCTGTTATTAGCCGCGCCGATTTTGTTCCAGATCTCGAAGTCGATTGCGTACCGAGCTTTCAGATTTCTCTCAAGACTCTCAGGTAGTTGAGGACGAGGGCGTGATGATGTTCTTTGGTAGTGGCCTAAGTCTGTTAGTAGACCTGCTTGCGATGCGATGGTTGGCCAGACCGTATGGAGGTCTTCAAACCGCGCGCATGTTGGGATGATCTGTCTCCCTTCAGACATGACGTAAGCGTACTGTGAGATGAAGTGATCGTCAGCATGAGCATCAGGTACTCGGCACACGTAATCAGCGAACTCTTCGAAGGGCATGTTCCTGTACAATCCTACGAACCGAGCAAAGGCTGGAGTTAACTCCCCTGAATCTTCCCCCGAAGCTGCCGGTCGACTTAAGTCAAGTCGCTCACAAATCTTGTCTTTCCAACAGCTGTAGAGACGGTCAATCGGGTTACGGATGAACGCAAACTTGAGGCGCTCTAGTTTAGCCGAGTCTTCTATAGTGGAGTACTCATAGACGGTATCGTGAGGGTCTCCATTAACCAGCTTCCTGCCTTCTGATTTTGCGATACATGCCTTTATTGTAGAACATCCGACTTTAGGGATCTGGTAATAGATGAACTTCTGATTAATTCCAGCGATCGGCCGGGGAAGAGCTCTGTATTCATCTGCTAGTTTTATCATCAGCTCCTCTTTTTGGCGGACTTGATGGAGCGGGAGACGGGACTCGAACCCGCGACATTCACGTTGGCAACGTGATGCTCTACCAACTGAGCTACTCCCGCTTATGTTTTATTATACGGGCGTGATCTTGTTTGTTCACACGATATGGGCAATGTCTACAGCCTGAATGACAACAACGACCTCGGCGTGAGAGTGCCACCTCGGTCATGACTTGATACCCAGTCACAGGATCAATGTAGGTATCCTCACCGCGGTCGCATGCTTCTTGATGAAGTCTCTCTAACTCCAATTTCAGCTTAGTTCTTTCACGATACAATTGGGGAGCTTTCTAGTGAATGCCGGATGACGCTTCTTACCTTTGAACATTGCTTTGAACTCATCAAATCCTAAGAGTTGAGTTTGCATCCAGTTTCCAGTTGTATCCCATTCAGATGTAGACCCTTCTACAACTTCGTAACAATGCTTTACACTTACTGGCTTTTCATTGGCATCGTCTAGCTCAATCAGCTCTTGACTCTCAATGTAGATGCTTGTAATACTTCGGCCGATCTTCTTGTAGTGGGAAAAAACATCTAGACTGGCAAGAGATGTTACCCGCGTCTCTGAAGACTTCTGCATAAAATTGTCAGTTCTGTTGTAGGTGCGAACTAGAGCTCCGGGGTTGATACCCTTTTTCAGGAGAGTGTTGATGTACTTCCTTCTTGCTTGGATACTTACCTTCTCGTAAGTCTTAAAGTCTTTTTCAAAATTATCACACTTTGAGCGAGTGTGTTCGTTACTACCGCAATATGTGCATGGCATTATCTTAACCCCTGTCGTCGTTGGCGCTTTTTAGGTTCTTTGAAATCTTTCCACTCTTTGTAGTACTCTTTTGTCTCTTCGATAATCTCATTGTACTCCTGGAGGTTAATGTCTCCTCTCTTCATTCGAATCTTCAATAGAGACTTTTCAGTTTTGAGAGCTTGCCCCTTCTTTCGGAGCATGCTTTCGATTAATAATTCTTTAGTCCACATCTTTACACATCATCCTTTAGTCGTTTCGTAAAACTTCAATATTCTTAGACAAGAAAGGGATCAACTCTCCTCCGTCTATCATCACTATGTATACGGTCTTGGCATAGGCTCTAGCTGGTATGACCTCAACAACGATACCAGTGTGGCGACCTATCGTATTACAGGTGACTAGGTCGCCACACTCTGGTGATTGCTTTTTATCCACTAAATTTTCTTAAGCTGCCTTTGTTACGCTTTTGTTGCTTGTTAAAAACCAGAACATGTAAGTCTTACCATGATCGCTTG
>VMHT01199152.1_pt1 | contig 11563 bp, 12 predicted proteins | sample 4693611 | NCBI WGS metagenome assembly VMHT01 (sample SAMN12280063, study PRJNA550983) | marine metagenome | isolation source: seawater sampled from same location over 5 years 0.02-0.2 micron viral filtrate | place: USA: collected off the coast of southern California halfway between the port... ... | reverse complement strand
TCTATTGGTTCATAATAAGCCTAGAAGTAATGACGACCCAAATAAGAGTGGTGCAACAGCCAGTTGTTTGGCATTAGGCATATTTATATGGTTATGTGTTGAGCTGTTTAATGATTGTGCTATAAGCAAGTTGAGAAATAACAATATACATATTCTTGGGTACATTTACTTTTGGATTATTATCGCTATTATATCATTAATGTTTCTAGTACTAATATGTGGCGGCTGTATATTTTGTGTAGCAGCAGTTACTGAAGAAAATGGCAAGAGTCAACGTGAAAGTCAACGTCAAAGTGAAAGTCAAAGTCAAAGTCAAAGTGAGAATATGGTTCTTGATAAAATCTAGATTAATTTAAATATTAAAAATAAGTATTAATATTTTTATATGTTCAACTATGTTCAATTATGTTCAGTAAATTAATATCTATATAAATCTTTTTCACGGTGATAGTCAGCGACGTCTCCATGGTCGTCTTCATAATTTTCATTATCCTCATCGTTTGAATAGTTTATAAATAAGCAGTCACCCCATATTTTTTTTGTTTCAACTGAATTAGTTTTATATAGTATTCCACTAATAGTTCCGTCTTTTCTATAGACTTTTTCAGGAATCATGCCATAATTTCTTGTATAATAATCCCCTGTGTGTGTTTCTCTGTAAGTAATTACTTCATTAACTGTTTCCATTATGTCATTCATTATATAATTGGCGATTTCTTCAGACGAAACATGTATATCTTTTTTTCTTTGTTGTTTGCATTTATCAGTACATAGATATTCGTAATAGTGATTTGAGCAGTCATTCATATCAATATGACTGTCAACATCATCATATAAATAATCATTTAACATCATATCATCGTAATATTGTTTTGACATTTTATATTTTTAGATTTGTCTTGTTATTTATTGGGTTGATGTATGATTTCAAAAAAAAAAAGATAGTTTCAATTTTTTTTATAGCGTAAGTCAATATATAATTCAAATTAAAAACAGAAAAAAAAATATTTTTTTTAAATAGATTATTTTTATGTAAAAATAAATTAATCTATATATTGATTTAACCAAAATAAAAAATTGAAAACCTTAATTAATCTAGATATTAAAGTATCAAAACAAATAAAATAAGTATTCTAATATTAAATACTCAAACCTAATCAATCGCAAACAAAATGATAGCTATATTAATCATATTATTAATTACATTCATTATATGTAACTTGAAAAAAAACAGAAAACAACAAGTGTCGAACATAAATATAACAATAAAACATGCAGGCAATCAAGATATTGCAGAATTGAATAACCATAAAACAATTAAGTTTACTATACCTGAAACAAAAAATGTATATGATGTCAAAAAAGAAATAGAAAAAAATATAAAATATGTCCGTTCTGACCAATCAATTGCACGACCTGAACCAGAATATATACATCTTATGTATAGTCCATTTGGAAAACGACTTCATGATGATGCGCCCCTCACATGTATGAGAGAATACAATAGTGAATATCATCCAGAAAAAAAAATTAATGATATAACTCTCTTCGTTGTATTAGAAAATTGGTAAGTGTTAATTAACTTCACATACTGCACATACTGTACATACTGCACATACTACTTTTTTATTTTATATATGTTTATGTATTATTTTCATTATGACAAATATAGTAGATACTAGTATTGTATCGTAAATAACTCCTTTAAATCCCACTTTTGCAAACCATCTTGAAAAAAAAGAACCTTTGTTGAAACCATTTTTAAAAAGTATCATAAAACCACTAGAAATAAGAACGCATGTTGTCATTAAAGCAAGTAGTTCATATGTATTATCTTTAATTTGTAAGAACCTCGTAACTAGCATGGCTATTGAAATGTAAATTGCACAAATAAAAATATCAAAAACAAAACTTCCAACCATATTTTTATAGTAATATTCATCTATTAGTTTATTAGCTCCTGTAAGGTAACCTGGAATGTTGAGAACATAAATCATTATTATTGTAACAATAGTTAATGAGAGAAAATATGAAATTGCACGTTTTACGTATTCGTTCATTTATATAAAAAGAGATAAAATTGAAGCAATATCTCTCTTTAAAATTATTCAAACACAGACAATAATGAAACTAACTATAGCTACAACTAGATTTAATAATGAAACTTGGGAACAGAATCTAACGTGGCGCAGAATAAATGAATGGGATGGCTGCATTTATGGCACACCTATGGAAATGAAAGAAGATATTTATAAAGGAGGATTAGTCATTATACTTGAGATGAACAATGATATCAACAAGATTATGGGAATAGGATTAGTAAAAAATAGTGTTGTAACAGATCGATATTACAAGATATATAAATGGGGCAATTATAATAGGTATACATACAAGAGTGAATATAGAATTGACAGAGATGAGATTGATGATGATGAAGAAAAAGTGTTAAATATATTAGATGTTTTAGTTTTCAAAGGTTCTAGACATTTGAAACGAGGACAAGGAATATCATGTTTACCGTTATGGATTACAAAAAATAAACATATTAATTTTACATCAAAACTAAGAAATATGTTTATTACTAGGTATAAATAAAAATAAATTATTTACAATTATTTTTATTTTTATTACCTTTTGTAGTATGAGTATAGAAGTTTTTCAGGATCGATTCGTAGTTGTTGAACTTTATAAACTTTGCTAATTTTGTCAAATTGTTCATTACAATATGTGATAAGTTCCCTTATTTGTTTAACAGCTTCCCAAGCCAACATACTAAGGTTCTGTTCAGGTGAGTTGTGAAGACTAAGAATTGCTTCTCTTCCAACATTTTCAAGTAGTTCCATTACATTGAGTGATTCAACTAGCCTTCTACGCAATTTATCATTGGAAAACAATTTCTTAGCCATCTCTTCTTTAGAAATCTCACTGAGAAGATATCTAACTCTGAATCCTTGATTATCAGTAAGATTTCTTATTCTTTGTCTTAGAGGAATAACTTCAGCACCTCTAATATGCCCAACAGTACGGTATAAGTTTTTAATTTGGTCAGCTTCCTTTTTGGCAGTAATTTTTCTTATTACACTTCGATTGAAGGTATACCAATACGGTAGTTGTTCTTGATTACATTGATTAAGTCCTACTTGATGTAGATTATCGGCACCTCCGCCACCACCTCCGCCATTAGCATTATTACGTTGAAATTGAAAGAAGTGTGGATTATGAACAACACCAGTATCGACTTGACCACTCCTCCAACTAAAAGCAGTATGACAATTAATACACCACATTTGGTCACATCCACTAATTTTAGAAATCCTAGTTCCACATTTAGGACAGGGTTTTGTTTGAGATTTTATTGCTTGAGCAGTAGCTACAGTATCAGGGTCACATTCATGTCCTTCTTTAGATTCGCCGATAACCTCAAAACAATGTGGACAAGTATGAAACTTACATATCTCGCATTTATATTGAGTTGATAAGAATCCTCTGCATTCTTCTCTAGGACATGGCATAACAAATTGACGTGTTTGTCTAGCATTTTTCTTGGGATTTCGCAGATTCCATGCTTCATTTCGGAAAGTGTTTCTTTCATTTTCAAGGGCACGCATTTGTTCACGTAATACTGCTAACTGTGTTTCTTTTTCTTTCATAGCTTCATCGCAATCTCTAGCCTTTGTTTCATTTGCTGCAAGTTGCATGCTTTCTGGTAGACGAGCAATTTCTCTTTCAGCTAAAAGATTGGAACGATGAGTTCTATAATCAGCATTCATATAAGAACGATTCAGACTTGCGACCATAAAATCATTATCCCACGCTTTATGGCATTTCATACAATGAGGGTCTTGAGTCGTTGTAAGTAAGTACTGACGAGTACATCCTTTGCAAGCTTCAAATCCACAATCAGTATGACAACATTTAACCTTCTTACGAGTAGATTTATTATAACTTTCGATACATATAGAGCATTCTTTATTAGACGACATATTTATTTTATTTTCAGGATTAATAATTATATTTTCATTATATTTCATTTCAATTTTGTATAATTTAAGTAATTAATTTCAACAATTTAACGATTTAAGATTTAAAATTACTTCTGTTAAAAATATATTATGACGGAACAAAACAAATTAGATTTAAATATAAATAATTGGAGTTTAGATAGTTTATATGAGATTTTTAATATTCCAAAGGATGCATCTACAGACAATGTAGCAAAAATAGCAGATACCATAATACAAAAACAGACTTCCGGAGATTTGAAATATTTTCTTCAGTTGGCTAGAAATAAGATAATAAAAGAACAACAGTTAAAATTAGAAGGATTCACTTATACTGAAGATACAGATAGTCAATTAAAATCATGGTGGCAGAATCAGTACTTAACTAGTGGTGATGCTAATCAATCAGATAAAGCAACAATAAGAACAAATAAAGTTGAAATATTTGATGATGAAAATGGTCATTATCAGATGAAGCAAAATAGGTTAGGCGTGAATCAGTCTCACAATTTACCTCATGTTCAGGGTACTATAAATCCTAATTTAAAAACGCAAGTAGAGAGAGTAGTAATAGTTGATAGTCAATATAGAACAAATATATTCCCTTGGGCAAACGGAGACCAAACAAAACCATCTTTTAATACAGATTTTACTATTACTCTTTCAGAACAACTAAGTAATGTAACTGAGATAACGATGGAGACTGTTAATATACCGAAATCTTGGTATAATTTCTCAAGTTTTATAGGAAATACATGTTTTGAAGTTCAAGGTATAGATACAAGTGGTAATTTACAAAGTCCTTCTTTGATACATGTACCAGATGGACATTATCAGATAAATGAATTAAAAAGTTATTTAAATGGTATATTTACTACTACTAATCCAATAGATTTATCTTTTAATTACGATGACACGGCAAATAAATACAGTTTTTTTTGTAATACGCCACCCTCCGCATCCTTAAGCGGATACAGAATAACATTTTTTAAACCAGGTGGATTTTTGGACGATTCTGTTGAGTGCCAATCTTGCGCAACAACAAGTTTTGCAAATAATAATTTTGGTTGGTCAACAGGTTGGAGACTAACACCTGATGCGTCGGGCGTAGTTTCTTTTGATATCTATAACAATGACACGAAGATTGCTGATGCGGCTCCTCAAATAGAACCAATAAGTAGTTTAATTATTATTCTGGATGATTATAACAAGAATAGATTAAATACCGGAATAATTGGTGCTTCACAACAAAACACAAAATTATCATTTCCTTCATATAGAAATGAAACTGTTAGAGACTTGTCAAGTTGTTTACCAGTTGATGGCATCAACAGACAGTTTTATACTAAGGTTGCTCCAAGAAAATTAACTCAAGCTCAGATTTATACAATAAATAGTATTATGATTGACCGTCTTAAAAGTAAACAACGTAATACTGCACCTACAACATCAGATGCACTTTGTGTAATACCTATTTCGCCAAAAATTGAGAATAATGAAAATATTGTTCTAATGTCAAATCAATTGAGCACAAATAAAAGAGAGTATTTTGGACCAGTAGATATAGAAAGACTAAGAGCAAGATTAACAGATGATAATGGAAATATTGTGAACTTAAATGGTAGAGACTGGAGTTTTACACTAAGGGTAAAGCAACTTTATCAGTATTAATATTTAACTTTAATAATATTATATAAGTCGGTTATATTTGTAGATTGTGATGTAATTAATTGCATTTGTTCAGAGTGATATTTATCAAGTATAGTTTTTTGTTTTCTAAAATTGCGTTTAATAGTTGTAGAAATATTTTTAAACGCATCCAATACTTCTTTGCTAGAAAGGTCAAGTCCAGTTTGGTCGATAATAAGTTTAAAAAACTTAACTGCAAGAAATAGGTTTTCAAAGTTTTCATTTAGTTTGTGAATGAATAAAATAGGAATCATATTTCTAATTTCAAATTGAAAATCATCTTTGTTACAAATACCGGTATGTAAACTTACAAAAATAGCACATTGTATATCACTATTACCTGGTTCATCAATATCTCTATAAAACTTATCTATTTCAGATTTTTGCACATTTTTAGAATAATTTTTTGTTTCAATCATCATAGTAAATCCATTTTCCCTCATAATAAAATCACCTCTATGTGGTATATTATGAGTGTCTTCAATATCAGCTTTGGGAAACATCATATTTAATTTACCATAAACATATACCTCTCCGTCTTTTCCTTTAAGTGTGGAGTTAACACTTCGTGAAAGTTTATTTTCATAGTCTTTTCTAAGGTTGTCCATCTTAGTATTGTACTGCTCGATAGTATTCATAAGTCTTGTATTAAACTTTTCTTCAAGATTCACATGAATATCACTGAGTTCTTTTCTTAGAGAATTATTACTTCCCTGTAAAGTTTTAATTTGTGAGGCATATTTTTGTTGTTCTGCAGTGATAGCGCTATCAATTAGTGTTTGTTGGTGTGTGTCTCTTGAGGAACAGTAATCTTTAAAATCTTGGTCAGAGTTATTTAATTTAATCTGTAACCCTGATAGTTTTTCTTCGTAATTTTCAATTGTAGTTTGAAGTTTCTTGTCCCATTCAGCATTTTCCCATAGTTGTGTATTAGTATTACCATTTTCTATAAATAGCATGCCTAATCTAATAACTCGTTTCTTTTCAGATAGGGTTAATGAATGAAACTTCGAAATTGAAGGATCATCAAGAATATATGTTTCAATAACATCTTGTTCTTCTTGTTGAGATTGCATAATTAATATAAGAGAGATTTAAATGTTAAAGCCGTTTTAGTATAGATGTAAAAATAAATTAGCATTAATTTACGTTAAGTAATTTATAAAATTGAAAAAAAAACATTCAAAAACAATAAGTTATAAGTCACAAATGTTACCAAATTATGAATTGTTTTCAAAAGAAAAAAAAATGCTGTATATGTTATGAAGAAAAAGATATAATTATAAAATGTAAATACTGTATTGAAGGAAGTATATGTCTTGAATGTTACAATAATCTAAGCAAATATGGACAAGATAAGAGATGTCCGTGTTGTAGACAAGATGATTGGAGTAACTCAATAGCAAATAAAACGAAAGTTTATCCAAGAGTAGAGGAAAGAGAAGTAGAAGAGATAGATTTGGAAGAAGGATTAGAGCGACCAAATAAGTTATGTGAAAGCAGTAATTGCTATAAGAATATAACGTATAGTTTTAGAAATATACTTTATATAGTGAAAGCCGTTTGGATAGTGTTTTGTTTATGGTTATTAGGGTTGTTTTCAATGTTTATGGTAGGAGCAATAAGTCCAGAAAATGAGGGAAATGTTTTAACACATACAATACTCCCAATATTTGTAGGATTAATAGAAATAATGCTAATAATGTGTTGTTGTTGTAATACGGATTGTAGGTTAGGTTTTATACAAGCAATGTGTAATACTCGCAGTTAAGATAAGTCATACACTATTCTCTTATATTCTATATCTATACATCAAAATACAATTTATATAAATGGTAACCCACCCATAATCCAAAAGCTAGAAATATTAAAGCTGATTCAGTCACTACACTCATATTTTTTACATAGTTTGATTAATGAACTAAATATATGCTTCATTTTTTTATGTATAAGTAAACAAACTTAAAGGAAAAATAAGAAAAATATATGCCAAATAGGCAATACTTTATCCGGTGATAGCTCAGTTGGTAGAGCGGTTGACTGTAGATCAATTGGTCGAGTGTTCAATTCACTCTCACCGGATTTATTCTGGGACTTCACTGTCCTGCTTCTGGATAAAGTATCATATATTTTTAACCAAATAGGTTGCCTGATTAGCTCAGTCGGTAGAGCGCAAGCCTTTTAAGCTTGTGGCCGTGGGTTCGACCCCCACATCAGGCATGATTTTAACTATCCAAAATTGGAATACTTAAAATCTAGAATTATAATATATGGCAAAATCAGAAACAATAACAGGAGAAATTGCAATATTGTTAGCAATAATTATTACTATTGAAACAACAGCACAATTGTTATTAGATAAAGCAACTTATTCAAAAAATTATCTCTACTTAATTGCTGGTATAATATGTTATAATGTAATGGCCTATTTATATTACTTACTTCTTTTCAAGGGTAATTTAGGAATAGCAAATGCGGTATGGAATGCAATAAGTACTTTAGTAGTAGCTTTACTTGGTTTTATACTATTTTCTGAAAAGATGAGCAAAAAGGCAATATTTGGAATGATATTAACAGTAATAGGAGTAGGATTTATGAGTGTTTAAAATCGCTCCATATATTATAAATATGTTAATGAACGGTACTATAGCTGTACTTTTAACAGCAATCGTCGGGATAGAAACACTTGCTCAAGCTATGATTGAGAATGGGTTAAAACATAAACGTGATTTATTTATTGGTTTAGTATTATATGTTATTGTAGGGACAATTTATTATTTTATGCTTAGAAATGGTAGTAAGATGGCTATTGCAAATGCACTATGGAATGCAGGTACATCTGTTGGTGTTGCATTAGTAGGATGGATTATGTTTGGTCAAAAATTACAATGGCCATTTGAGATTTCAGGTCTAGCTTTAATTGTAGTGGGAGTTTTCTTAATGGGTATGACAAAATAAATTGATTCATAATTATTATTAACTAGTTTTAATAATAATTATCTAAAATGGGTTCTAAGTTTTTGAACAGTGGCTATGCCACATGCCACGTAGTGGCTGTTCAAAAACTTACTTAACAATATTAAAGTTAACTATTTTTCGGTGAGATTTTTTTTTTCGCATACCGTCTACTTAGTCGTTTTCAAATTAGTTAGCAAACTGATTTCGCAAATAACATTGCAGCTATTATTCCAAATACAAGACCACTATGATATTTGAATTGCATATGTCTGTAAATATCCAACCATGCTTGTCGTTGGGCTTTTGTATTTAGATGAAGAACCATATAATCTGATTTAGGATGTATAATATAAAACAGATAATTACATATTAATGTAATTGCACCAACAATACAAATCAAACCAGTATTTATCATTGAGGTTCTTCTAATACCTTGAACACCATACAAAAACAAAATAGATATAATTAAACCAAAAATATATCCTTTCAAATAAATATCTCTTCTTTCGCGAACAATATTTTCATATTGCTTTATACCTTCAGGGGAAAGTGTTTTATATAATCTATCCTTTCTATCTGTTTTATCCGCTGTAAAACTAACATATATATTTGCTACAAGAAACACAATCGCAATGTAACACCAAGAACTACAAAATCTTTTCATTATAAATATCGTGTAGAAAAAGTTTTCATTTTCCATTGATACTATATATACAACTTATGGATACCGATATAGACAATTATAGTAATAATGAAATCCTACATTTATTAAAACTAAATAATGATGATAAATTAGAGGTCAATTTAGTTTTTCAACGTGTTCAAAAAACTATTAATAAGCTGAGCGAATCGTCACGGGAACTAGAGAATGCATCTGAGATTATCTCTTTCTTTAGGAATTGCTTTGTTCGCATATGTGTATTCAAAGGATGGGACATATCAGAAGAAATGCGTTCTGGATTAAACTTGCCACCTTTACCAAGAATAGAAGAAAATATAGAAACATCGCCTGAAGAAAAAGATATTTATGTAAATAAGGTATTATATAGAGGAAGTGTTCCTCCCGGTATACCTGCAATTACAGCAGTAAATACACACAATTTAAGATATACAAGAGGAGATGTGAATCCTATTGATAGAGAATGTATTACTAGATTGCTTACCATTAATAGTAAGTTTAGACCAGAATATACAAAGCGTACAATATTATCACAAGGTGATAGAATAAGTGATTTAGTTAAATGTAGGAGTAATCCACATTTAGCGAATCAAGTATATAATATACTAGATTGTAGCAGTAACGTTATAACTGGTGGATATATTGGAGAAACAAGTGATTTTACAGTCGAATTAAAAGACCCATTTAAAGATGTAGTTTCAATGAAATTATCTGGTGTTGAAATGATTAATAGTTATTATCCAGTTAACCATAAGAAAGGAAGCAATATTTTTACTATAACAACATTTGAATATAGGACAAATGCAACTTTAACAACTCCTATTTTAAATATGTCTAGTGCCGATATATCTGGTATTACGGTTACGCCAATAGAAATAGGGGAAGGATATTACAATATAAGTCAAATGCAAACAACACTTAATACTATATTTGGAGACCCGTTAAATAATGACGCTTTGAGAGCTGTTAGAATGAATTACAATCCTATTTCAGGAAAAATTAGGTTCTTTATTGCTCCTTCTGATCCAAGTTCTAATCCAGTGATACCTTCACCGTCAGACCCTAGTTTCAGCTTTGGTTTTAATTTAGATTTTAGAAATCCAAACTATCCCGTAAGAAATATTTATTATAACTTAGGTTGGATGTTAGGATATCGAGAGGGTTATTATGAGTTTACACAGGATTACGTAACACAAGGTAGTATTGTTTTATTACCCGGATATAATTCTGAAGCAGCAGTTAATTTATTAGGTACTCCGTATTTTTTACTAGAAGTAGATGATTTCAACAATAATAATCCAGAAGTTTTACATTATCATTGTAATACAGAACATTCTTTTAATATACGAAATATATTAGGTAAAATACCTAACGCAGTTCATACGAATGATATTCTTTTTGAAGATTCTTCAGATAAAATATTTAAATCTAGAAAATACTTTGGTCCAGTAAGAATAAAAAAATTAAGAATTAGATTATTAGACGAGTATGGTAGACCAATAAATCTATTTAAAGGTGATTGGACTGTCAATTTAGAGATTACGACTCTTAACTCGCCATACAAAAATATTACATACTAAAAACATGTTTAATCAGCTTATTACCTATACTTTTTAATGAAGCATTCTTTGTGTAATACTCTCTGCATTTTGCTGAAAGTATTTCCCATTCTTCCTCACTGTTAGTAATTTCTTCTAGCTCGAGTAGTTTTGTATCGTCTAATATTTTTGGTACTACACCTAATTTTAAACAAGTAGCGATTTTATTTTTAGGCGTATCTTTATTAATTTCTACATATTTGAAAGTAGCAAGGTCCTCCATATATAATTTAAACTCATCTTCGTTATTATAATCATTAATATTTAACTTTTTAATACCAGTTTTTTCTATGTCATTGGGGCATTGAAATGACTCTAATATGTCTGGATACTCAGAATAATATCCCAAAAACTTCGTCATTAATTCAATATTTGAGAAGGCATCTAATAACTTATTGTTATAATCGAAAAATAACACACCAAAGCTTGTTTTCATATTATTTGTGATATATTTAACATCTGGTTTGTCAAATAAAATGTAGTTACAAAAAAGAAAATATTCATTAGGAGATTTATTTACTTCGGGGTTAAGTAAATTATTTTTTGTTAAAACATAATCTATATAATTATAGTAACGAGTGTCTTCTTCTCTTGACCGATGTAGTATTGCGTGCTTATCAGTAACACTATTATTAGTG
>VMHT01188347.1_pt1 | contig 11565 bp, 18 predicted proteins | sample 4693611 | NCBI WGS metagenome assembly VMHT01 (sample SAMN12280063, study PRJNA550983) | marine metagenome | isolation source: seawater sampled from same location over 5 years 0.02-0.2 micron viral filtrate | place: USA: collected off the coast of southern California halfway between the port... ... | reverse complement strand
TTTTTGAGGATATTGAAAGCGCGGGAGTTATTAAAAATTTAGCCAGAAAAGCCGCAAGCGGTCAAAGCATTGGCGTAAAGGACGTTGCCCTTGATAAGATAATTAAGAAGGATGACGCTAAAACACTGGCGAGAACCCTACGCGCTGTAGAATATGGCCTGCCAGACGATGCCAAAAAGAGCGCGTCTGATGAGTTCAGAAGAAAGATTGCTGGTCAGTGGCTCAACGATGCATTGACAAGCTCTGGCTTGACCAAAGCAAACGACTTTGACCCATCAGCATTTAAGGCCGGAGCTTTTGCTAAATCATTGCGAGACTTAGGCAGAACGGCTGATGTTCTTTTTGGCCCTGATGCCGGAAGAATAAAGAAGCTTGCTGATGACATAGAAAAAACATCTATCTCTAACTTGAAGCAAGCTGATGTAGATAGGCTTGTCGCCAATCTGCCTGAAGGCGCAGACATGAAGGAGACTTTAGGAGCTCTTCTTGCGGCGCAAAAATCATTGCATGACAATATGAAAAATAGCGTTTTCAGAAAGCTTTCTGATGGCAGCTTAGAAAGCGCTCCTATTGAGGCCGCTGAATTGATTGCAAATAGCTCTACATCTGCATCTGACATTAAGCAAATATTAAATGCGTTTGAAGGCAACGAAGAAGCGTTGAAGAAAATTCAAGGTAATTATATGGAGCGACTTATTGCTGATTTTGGTAGCACGCTTACCACTGATGGGAAAACCCTAAAAGCGTTTGCGAATAGACTGATAGAAGCGGATAAGGGCGGAAAGTTGCAAGCTATCTTTGGCGAAAAGATGGGCAAAGATATGGCTCAGTTTGCGAAGATATTAGAGTTTAATGCCAGAACAACTCCCGGCGGTGACTTGGTTGCGGCGAACATAGCCGCCAGCCCGTTAGAGAACTTAGGCGTTCTAGCAAAGCTTTCTTTGATGGGCAGGTTCTTTACTTCAGCACCTCACTACGACCAAATATTAAAAGACTACAAGCGCCTCAAGGGCGAAGATGTGAAGCCAAAAGAGCTTGGCAAATCCATAGCCAAAGCAATGGGTATGCTGGTAGCTCAAGGTGCAACGCAATCAGCTCAAGAAGGCGCACGCGAAGCAGAACAACAATTGCGTGCAGTTGCTGATTCCTCTGGTCTGGGCGAGCAGATACAAAATTTAAGCAGCCAGGTGCAGTCTCAAATTCCGAACAATTCTACGGGTATTGGGCAGGCAGCGGTTGTTCCTCCAGCGCCCGCAGCGCAACAATCATCAGTTAGGCAGCAAGCCGCGCAAAACCCAGCAGTAGCACAGGCACTTGGTATACGCGGCGCAACAGCCGGATTATTAGGAAACCCATAAAATGAAATCAACAACCATAGACCAGCTACGTCAGGAGCTTGCTTCTGATGAGGGCTGCAAGTACGAGATATATTTAGACCACCTAAATTTGCCTACGTTTGGCATAGGTCACTTGATTAAAAAAGATGACCCTGAGTACGGCAAGCCTGTGGGAACTGTCATAGAACAAGAGCGCGTGGACAATGTGTTCAAGCTAGACATTGCCGTTACGCTTGAAGACTGCCACCGCCTATACCCAGATTGGAATGATTTGCCAGAAGAGTGTCAGCTTATTATTGCGAACATGATGTTCAACCTTGGCTATCCGCGCTTGTCAAAATTTAAAGGCATGAAGGCTGGCGTAGACGCAAGAGAGTTTAACTCCGCAGCAGACGAGATGGTAGATTCCAAGTGGTATACACAAGTCCCTAATCGCGCACGGCGTTTAGTAACGCGCATGAGAGCATTGGCAGATGATTCCGATAATTGAACCAAACGCTCCACGCTCTGCGTATACATATTTTGGATTAGGAGAATGAAATGCAGAAATCAATAGTAAATATGTGGGATGCAGTCATGAACCATGAAATCAATCCACTTAAACATATTGACGATTTACAGACACGACACGTTGTCATGCAATTCCTTGCATGGATGTGGTGCATCATCTTTTCTATGAGCCTTGGCTCTTGGACTATATTTGGCGTTAGTGCAGTTGCCCATGCTTTGCTAATAGCTGGAGTTGTTGCCACAGTTGCTACCTTTAAGGTGGCGCAACATCGCCCTAACGCTTTTGTTCAGCTTGCAAGAGGGGCTGGCGGTGAGCACGAATAAAATTGATGCAGTGACAGGCCCCGCGCCAATGAAAAAACACTGCCGCCGTTGCCCACGTTGTAGTGAGCCGTTGAAGACAGTGTATGTTCATGGTCATACGCAGTGCGTTAATTGTGACTGCATTATAGATGATTGCTGCCAAGGCGAAACCTGTCAGGCCGCTCCCTCAGCATCATAATCACAACGCCAACCTTTAGCTTCATAGGGAAACCTATGGTCGCTAAACACATCAAGGCTCGTCTTTGACATTTCAACTGTACGCGCCTTGCATTCTGATAGCGCAGAATACGGCCCCCAATTGTCCTTTAATTCGAAACAATGATTACCGTAACCGCTACCAACAACAGCACATACAACAATAATTGCTGTATACATAACTACTCCAATTCTACAACAATCTCCATCTCACTGTGCCTTGGTGTTAGCATCTCTAGCTTGCATACAGGGCAAACCATATAATCCTCTTCAAGGCCGTCAGATTTAAATTGCATTTCTGTTTCACACTTAGGGCACAACCCATACGACATGAGCCGCGCCATTTTACCGTCACCTTCTTGTATCATGGGGTGGCTCCCCAAAAAGTTGCACTATATTAATATTTAGGTCATACTTATACGGCATTGTCAAGAAATAAATTTCACACTTCCAACGGGGGGAAGATGTTAAATCCTTTCGAGGCTGGCAAGCTAGGCGAACACATTTGTATGGTGCGCCTAATGAAGCTTGGCTACTCTTGCGAAATAGTTAACCTAGATACGGTTGATATAATTATTAATTGGCAAAATGTTTTTCTGCGCGTTCAAGTTAAATCTAGTATTTTAAAAGGAAGGGGCGGGAAGCAAGCCATGCATATGGGGTATCAATTCGCCACATCCCATAGCGGCAAGAAGAAGCCGTTGACAAAAGAACAGTGCGATATAGTGGCTTTTGTTGCAGTAGAGCCAGAGCGCGTTTTATTTAATCCAGTAGAGTGCTTAAAAGGTCAGGTGACAAAGCGCGTATCGCCTGCAAAATTTATCAAAGATGATTTGGAGCAGCGGTCTTTGCAGCATTGTTTAGACCGTATTTTTTTGTCCAACTGAGCCAATTCCTAACGAGCCGATTGAATCACCGTATTTTTCCTTGTAAGCTTCAGATACCAGCATACCAATTTGCTGGCGGATGTTACGGTGCTCGTCTTCACAAAGCTTTCTAAGCTTGTTATAGGTTCTCATGTCGATTCCGACAGTTCTATGATTTCCTGATGCCACAAAAGCCTCCAACAAAAAGGGACATATAATGACATATAATAAAGGTTTTTATCAGAAACGCAATAAGTTCGGTGCGAAGAAAACCGAATTTATGGGGATGAAGTTTGATAGCAAGTGGGAGGCAGAGCGATATGGGCAGCTCTGGAAGTTGCAAGAAAACGGCGAGATACGCGACTTAGATAGACAGGTGCGATTTAACATGGTCATTGATGGGCAAAAGATTTGCGCGTACATAGCCGACTACACATACTACAAGCCGAATAAAGACAGCGAGGACGAATTTGTGGTTGAGGACGCTAAGGGCGTAGAGACAGATATATTCAAATTAAAGAAGAAGTTAATGAAGGCTCTTCACGGCATAGAAATAAAGATATCGAAAAAAAATCAAAAAAATTAAAAAAATACTTGCAATGTGAAATAACTGTCACTAACTTGGTTATATCGAAAGAGTTTAACAGCTCGAAAAAACACGGAAGTTAATCATCACAAGGAGGGTCAATATGACCAATTCAGACGTATCGTCTGTGTCCTCCGCGTCTTTAGCTGAATTAACCATGCTCAAGAAAGAGATGGACCAGCTTATTGTGGAGTCACAGGAAAAAGTAAAGGTTATCAAGAACGAACTTGAGAACCGCTATCTAGGCAGAGCGCAGGACACTTTGCGCCAAAACGGAAAAGACTTTGGCAGCGTTACCATTGAAGATGCTGGTTACAAGTTAAAGGTCAATCTCCGCAAGCGCGTGGAGTGGGATGAGGGTAGGCTTCTAAATATCTTAAATGGTATGGATGAAGATACTGCTCGTCATTACGTTTCTGTCAAATACACAATCCCAGAAGCTAAGTATAATAATGCTCCGCCTGAAATTCAGGCGCGGCTTAGCGATGCGCGTACTGTGCATTTGCAGGGTACAAGCATTGATGTTGAGGGAGAAGATGATGCTTAACATTATCTCAGCCGAGCAACGGCTAAATGAAAAGAAGGGCCACAAGCTTGTTGTTTGTGGTCAGTCAGGGGTGGGCAAGACTTCTCTTGCTCGTACCCTAGACAATTCCAAGACTTTGTTCATGGACTTGGAGGCGGGTGATGCGGCAATCGAAGGCGTAGCCATTGATGTCATTCGTCCGCGCACATGGACAGAGTGCCGCGATTTCGCGGTATTCTTGGGCGGCCCAAACCCGTCTCTGGGAGAGGATGCAACATATAGTCAGGCGCATTATGATTATGTGTGCCAGACATACGGAAATCCGGCAGATGTTTTGTCTAAGTATGACACAATCTTTGTGGATTCGATTACCGTAGCGGGGCGCTTGTGCTTCACGCATTGCCAGAACCAGCCTGAGTGTAAATCAGACCGTACTGGAAAGCTGGACACTCGTGCAGTCTACGGTATGCAAGGGCGTGAAATGATGGGGTGGTTATCGCATCTTCAGCACATCCGCGACAAGAATGTAATTTTTGTTGGCATTCTTGACCAGAAAGTAGACGAGTATGGGCGCGAGACTTTTGAGCTTCAAATTGAAGGCTCTAAGACAGGCAGAGAATTGCCAGGTATCGTGGACGAAGTTATCACAATGGCAATCATGTCAGATGATAATGGTGCGCCATACCGCGCCTTTGTATGTCAGACCCTAAACCAGTGGGGCTACCCCGCCAAGGACAGGTCTGGCAGATTAGATACTTTAGAAGAGCCGCACCTCGGCAACCTTTTAAAGAAGATGAGTGGCGGTACGCCACAAAATGAACGTCCGATGGACTTTGTAAACCCTAATGAAGTGAGTGGAGTGGAAGAAAATGCTTAACCTTAATGAAGTAGAAACTGGTAGTGAACAGAAGCCTCTTGAGCTTATTCCAGACAAAACACCTGTTCGTGCGATTATTAACCTTTTAGGCGGCGACAACGAAATGCCTGAGTTTGGGCCAGGATATCTTTTCAAGAAGTCTATGTCTTCAAGCGCAGTATATTGCCCGATGGAATTTACCATTATTGGCGGTCAGTTTGATAAGCGGCGCGTATGGCACAATCTGTTTGTGCACGGCGACAAGATGAATAGTCAGGGCGTCCCTGTGGCGCGTCAGATTGGCCTTGAAACGCTTCGGCGCATGGTTGACAGCATTCACAATTTGAAGGGTGCTGACATGTCTCCAGAGGCCCAGCAAAAGCGTAACATCGCTGGCCTTGAGGCCTTGCAAGGGCAAGAGTTTTGTTTCTTGGTGGGCGTAGAGCCAGAGCAGAATGGATATGCTGCAAAAAACAAAATGACTGTCGCGTTAACACCAGATAACAAGGATTACGTTTCTGGTGGCGGAAATGCAGCAGTAGCCCCAGCGGCTTCTCCATTGTCTGCAATGCCGCCGCAAGTGCAACAAGCGATGAATGCTCAGGCTCCTACTGTAACAGCAACGGCTGGAGTAGTTCCAGCTTGGGCGCAGAAGTAAAGTAATTTTCTGGAAGTCAGGATTACAGCGAAAGCTGTGCGTCTCCAGAAATAGAGAAAGGTAGTCTAATTGCCGGAGGGAATGGCTACAAAACTACTTTTCTTGAAAGAAGGGTCTTGCTTTGTTGCTAGGCTAGACCCTTCTTCCTCTAACACCAGCAACATCAGAAGGGCCGCTATACAAACGGAAGGGCGGTATGGATAAGAAAATGGCTTTAACCAGCATTGTAAGTAAACAGCGCAAGCTTTCATCAGAGCTTTCACTAAACGACCAAACCAAAACTCTAAAGTCTTTGATTAAAAACCCACCAGAGAACAGCCGCGTCTGCGAATTTACTCCAGAGCTTGCTGAATACATTCTGGACAAAACGAAGGGCAACTTAAACATTAACAACCGTCCGCGTAAGTCTCAAAAAATCATTGAGTATAAGCGCGACATGCAAATTGATAATTGGTCACTTACTGGTGATACGATTAAGTTCGGAACAGACGGTTATCTAAAAGATGGGCAGAACCGTTTAGCCGCGTGTATCCAGGCGCAGACGCCTTTTACTACGCACGTTACTTTTGGCATTGACCCGAATACTTTTCATCATATGGACACGGGCAAAAACCGTGGTGCAGACGATGTTCTAGCTATTATGGGCGTGACAAACTCTAGTAAGATTGCTCAAGAAATTAAATTCCTTCTTAGTTGGGAGAGGGGCAAGACCAATACGGCTGGGGTAACTAGCAACGACCAGATTAAAAATGCTTACTTAAACAAGTATAATCCTGATGTGTTGCAAGAGGGCGTTTCATGGGCGCGGAAAGTGTACGCTCAAACTCGTTATACTCATGGTCAAGTCGCAGCAACATTTTATCTTGCTGTGCAATCTGGGTACCGTGATGAGATTGAAAGCTTCTTTACTTTCTTGATGTCTGGTACTGGAAAGGCAAACAGTGGTCCTGTTAAGCTTATGAAGCATATTACGTTTATGCGTACAAACAGAATGCACATCAGTTCGCATGATTATTCTGTTTTGTTGAGCCGCGCTGTTCATTGCTTTTTAAACAAAAAAGCCATGACTAGAGCGGACTTAAATGTTACTCTTGCAGACAAGCGGATGCCTCTGCCGTCTGCTAAATAAAGTTAAAAGGCGTACTAACGGCAATCTTGTGATGAAAGAGCTGTTAGCTGGTTTGGGTGGCACCAGTGCCGTAAAGCCACCCACCTTTGCGTCATAAGGCAGGGCTAAAGATGCTGTACAATAACGACTTCAGCCATGACCTTTTAGTAGGACAAGTTGCCGAACAATTCCTCGGTGATTTACTCCAGAACAAAAAGGTTGAGGTGAAGCACGATAAAATAGCTCATAAGTCTGGGCGTGTGTTCGTTGAATTTGAGTGTCGCGGTAAACCGTCAGGCATTACAACAACACAATCAGATTTTTGGGCTTTTGTTTTAATTACAGGTGTGGTCATAATTGTGTCAAAAGACAGGTTAACTGAATTGTGCAATAACGAATATAATAATGGTAATGTTATGCGTGGTGGGGATAAAAACACATCACAGGGCTTCTTGGTTAATTTAGACAATTTATTAAGGAAAGTTTAATGTCCGACTCTGAAAGAATGCTGGAAAGAAAAAAGAGAGAGAGGCTTTTAAAGCTTCAAGAGTGGGACAACATTATTCCAGATGGCGCATTCGTTGACGCAGACGTTAAAGAAGAAATTACTGGTAGGCACATTCATAAGGGCACAGAAACGGGGGCAAAAAGCGCAAGCTCTTTGGAAGAATAAATGCGCGTGGAAATTAATTTAACATTATTCTTTGAGGATAAAAGCTCACAAAGCATTGACGGCTTTTTAACTGTAAGCGAAGCGGCAGAAGATGAAGAAATTTTAGACGCGATGGGAGATTTTATTGAAGGCGCGGCTAATAAGCATAAGTTTAATTTTACCTCTGGTATGGCATATATGCTCGTAAACGAAGACGAGGTATATCATGTCACATTTCAAAACCCAGAGTTGCAATTGGAGGGAACGGAGTTATGCAACATAATAATTCCAGACGGAGTGACGGTACATTAGAAACATTAGAGAAAAGCGATACACTTACTAACGCCGCTAAAATATTTAGCGAGTTGGGGTGGAGCAAAAGGCTTTGCGACCTGAAGGAGGAAGAGGTTCTGGGTATGGTCGCTTATTTTCAAAAAATGAAGGAAATTAGAGATGAATTTACCGAGCAAGGGCTTCTTGAATTTGAACAGAGTATCACCAGTTCTGACTCCGAAAAGTTTCCAGACGACCCCATTCCATTCTGATGCCATAGAGCTTATTGCGTACAATATAGATAAAGCAATCTGCCATAAGAACGATGAACAGCCGAGAAGAAAATACTTAGGCGGCTCGTCTCTTGGTAGCGCGTGTTCTAGGCAAGTTCAATATAGATACATGCAAGTCGAGCCTGATGATGACAAAGCCTTTCCGGCCCGTACATTGCGTATATTCGATATGGGTCATTTCATTGAAGACTTGATTGCTGGCTATCTGAGGGATGCTGGGTTTGGATTAAAGACGCACGACTCACAAGGCAAGCAATTTGGATTCGCGGTGGCTAACGAGCAAATAAAAGGCCATATAGACGGGGTTGTTACTTCTGGGCCCGTGCCTATGCACTATCCATTCTTGTGGGAGTGTAAGTCAGCCAACAGTAAAAAGTTCGGTGAATTTGTTCGGAAAGGTGTGGTAGAGGCAAACCCTGTATATGCAGCACAGGTTGCTTTGTACCAGGCGTATATGGACCTGACAGAAAATCCGGCCTTGTTTACCGTGATGAATAAAGATACAAGTGAGATTTACTACGAGCTGATTCCTTTTGACAAGGCGTTGGCTCAAAACACAAGTGATAAGGGTGTAGAGATATTGAAGGCTACAAAAGCAGGGGAAATGCTGCCGCGTATAGCGGCTAATTCAGATTACTTTGCTTGCAAATGGTGTGAGTTTCGTGAAACATGTTGGGCAAAATAAAGAAAGACCCCTGACAAAAATGCCAGAGGCCTTTCAAGTGTGAAACGAAATCAGAAAAGGAAACAATCGGACTTCAGGATACAATATAATGAGTGTTATACGTTTTGACAATACTAAATCTGGTACGGCGCATGATTTAGTTGAACAGATTAGCCGTGATGTTCCACGCTCAGTTCAGGTGGAAATGCTGATTGAAACATACCCAAATGGGAAAGTTCGGGGGAACGATTTCTTTATCGGGTCACTGGCTGGCGAGGCTGGTGAAAGCTTGAAAATAAATATTAATCAGAACAGCTCTGACTTTATGCGCGGTCAAGACTTTAATGGCGGTGAGGGTGTTGGCGGTATCGTCAAAATTCTGATGTCAGCACGCGGTATGCGCCTGCCTGAAATCAAAGAATTGTTCGGAACCTACATCGGAGATGACACGGTGCCGCGTGCGCCTGTCAATCCAGCTTGGCGCACAGAAGGTGGCTTAAACCTGAACAAGATACCAGTAGGAAGCGGCACTGCAACCAGCACCACAACGCCAGCAGAGCCTACGGCAGAGAAAGTTCGCATTGATATAAACACAGCTCACAATGGGCAGTGGGATTATATCAGCAGAGATGGCGAGGTTTTAGTATCTGTTCGGCGTTATGATATTGACGGCAAGAAAGAGTTCAGGCCCTGGATTCCAGGGGTGTCGTATCCGAAAGCGCCTGATGTTCGCCCATTGTACAACATACCGTACATCTTAGAAGAGCAGAGAGTTGTATGGGTGGAGGGTGAAAAATGCGCTCAAGCATTGATAGACGCAGGCATACCAGCGACCTGTACCCTTGGCGGAGCGGGCGCTCTTACCCGTAAGAACGTGGATAAGTTTGACTTTACGCCACTTCGGGGCAGGGACTTAATTATCTGGCCTGACAATGATGACGCCGGAAAGCGCCTATCTGAAATTGTTCGGGAAGTGGCGCTGGAGGCTGACGCTAATTCAGTAACCGTGCTTAACCCACCTATGGATAAGCCAAGCAAGTGGGACGCGGCAGATGCCATTGACGAGGGATTTGATGTTGAGGCGTTCATTGAGAAAGGCTCGGGGAACACAAGGCGCAGTATTAACCTTCTGAACGATAGCCTGCTAGTGTCTCGCTTTACTGGTGAAGCGCCTGTACAAGAGTTCTTGGTTGACGGCACGTTTCCTATCGGGGTTCCGATTATCTTTGCGGCGGCAGGCGATGCTGGTAAAGGCATGATGACTCTTGACCTAGCGATGAAGGTTGCAGCAGGCAGGCCCATGCAAAACGCTTTCGGGGGAATTGTTCGGGAGTTCGGTGATGTTGTTATCTTCACAGCAGAAGATGATGAATCTGAGATGCACAGACGTATTGAGCGCTTAGATGAAGCGGGCCTGCGGTTTGATTACCCGAACAAGTTGCATGTGGTACCGCTGCCGAATGTTGGTGGCACATTCCCCATTTTGCGCGAGTCAATGGGCGACTACAGCGAAACTGATGAGTTCAAGAAGATATATGAGCAGTTGATTCAGTTGGAAAACCTGAAGCTTATCGTGTTTGACCCGTTAGCATCTTTTGTTCACGCGGACGTAAATGCTGACCCTGCGGCAGGCGCGGCCTTAACGGGCTTACTGGCTCGCGTGGCAACAGAAACAAACTCTTCTGTAATCGTGTGTCACCACATGACTAAGGTTAAGGATGATACCGTAATCAATAAGCCAGAGCAGGCGCGTAATCTAATTCGTGGTACGTCTGCATTGGTAGATGGTGTGCGTTGTGCGTTTGCTATCTGGCAAGTAGATGAGAAAACAGCTCGCGGTAGGTGCAATGATTTAGGCATAGAATATCAGCGCAATAGATGTTTTGATGGCGCGGTTGTTAAGTCAAACGGGCCTGCAAACCGGGATATACGAAGTTTTGTTCGGAGTACATTGTCCGGGCTACTGGAGGACAGAACCGAACAAATTCGTAACCTGGGGCAAAGCAACCAAGCATCACTTAGAAAAGAGGCAATGTTCCGTTGGATTCAAGACTGCGAAGCTGGAGGTCGGGCTTTATGTCAGCGTGGAGGCGCAGATAGTATTATTGAGCGTCTCAGTGACTCAGAAGCACCAGTGCCTCTAAACAATATCAGTCAATATATTGCCGACCAAATTGTTCGGGATTTGATTACGGAGCGCCGTATTGAGAAATATTCGTTTACGACTACAGGCGGGCGCAAGTGGCTAGGTACCGTGGATGGGGTTATGAGCCGTGGAGAATATGAAGCAGTGACAGCGAGGGATAATGTATAAAGCAGATGGATTTGATAAGGCGATAATTGGTTATTGCCGCATATGTGGGCGCGAGGATGTGCTCGCATATGATTATTGGAAGTGCATTGAAATACTTCAAGAGCGCGATGGCATGACATCGGACGAAGCCGTTGAGTATATGGAGTTCAATGTAATCGGGGCTTATGTGGGCGACCTAACGCCTGCATTTATTTACGAAACGGAGATAGAGGATGAGTAAATCTGCTGCTGATATGACAGTAGAAGAGTTCGCGGAAGAGCTTAAATCTATGCGGGAGAGAACCGTAAATATTACAGGCATTGAACGCGACAAGAACAATCGTTCGTATTTGGGCAAGCAGTCCAATAGAAAAGTATCGGGTGTATTTGCGTCCAAGCAAACAAAGCTTGCGATGAATCGCGG
>VMHT01144200.1_pt1 | contig 11565 bp, 14 predicted proteins | sample 4693611 | NCBI WGS metagenome assembly VMHT01 (sample SAMN12280063, study PRJNA550983) | marine metagenome | isolation source: seawater sampled from same location over 5 years 0.02-0.2 micron viral filtrate | place: USA: collected off the coast of southern California halfway between the port... ... | reverse complement strand
CTGATAAATGAGATTTAGTTTTTCTATAATACTCATCTAGTATTTCAGAGTCATCTAACTTTGTTAGATCTCTATTTAAACTTACGTAATCGTTTATATCTCCACCAGTATCCTCCATGAAATCAACTAACTTCTGAATATTCTCTGGTAAAGGTTTTCCAGTAGCTTCTGCTTCCGCTATAGCCTCGGTAACCTCTTCTTCTACAGCTTCAACTTCTTCGTCAGTTACTTCTTCTAGTACTGGTGTTTCTGTTTCTTGTACTTCTCCTTCCGGCTGTACTTCTTCTTGTTTCTCTGCGGTGTCGGTGTTTTCATTGCTTCCCACCACTCCTGTTGTGTCAGCTTCTGTTTCTTTAGTTTCATTGGTTGGGGGTTTACTTAGATCTACCTTGATGACGCTATCATCATCAGCACTTTCAAATTTACTTAGATCTACTTTTTCTACTTGTTCATCACCAGGATCACCCTGGTTCACAGTAATCTTTTCAGTTACTTCTTCTTTAATTTCTTCTGCCATAATAAAATATTATATAATTAACTATCTGGGTTCGAACCGCTCTAAACCGAGTCCACCTCCTACTACATCATTACCTGATGACTCAAACTTTTTAACGGATTCACCACTTTTTCTTGCTTCTCTAGCGTCAGCTCTATTGTCTTTTTTCTCTTCTCTTTTTTCTAAAGCTTTATCCTGCATACCATTAAGCTCCATATTAATAAACATCTCGTGGTTCATTAATTCTTTCTTGACAGCAGCTTCTTTTTGTAAGTACTCTAGTTTTAGATCATTCTTCTGTTGTTCAAGTTGCATGTCTATTTGAGCCTTAGCTTGATTCTTTTGTATTTCAGCTTGAGCTGCTACTTGCTGAGCTTGAGCATTTGCTTGAGATTGTGCTTGGATATTCTGCTGTTGAATGGCTTGATCTCTCTCCACCTTCTTTCTTCTTTTTATTTTAAGAAGTTGATTTGCTAGTTTAACGTTTCTTATGTCGCGTAAATCTATAGCATCATCTAAGTCTATTAACTTTTGTGCTAAAGCCATTTGAATATTGTTTTCTAGCATTTGCTTTTCTTCATCATCAGGCATCAACTCTATGAATATACCGAAATCGTACAAGTGTAAATCTGACATTTCTTCTAGCGTAGCTACATTGTGCGCACCTATTGAATGTATAAATGCTTCACGTGTTGGAGAATACTCTATGATGTCGGATATTCTAAGTGATAAAGCTTCAGCTGTTTCAGAAGCTAGTAGCAACATTGATTGTAGTATATGTCTAGTGGCTGTGTTAGAGTTTGCGGCTGCAAGCTTTTGTATACCAACTAGAGCATTCTTGTCTGGTGTTGATGCGTCTCTAGCTTCATTTAAACCGGTGACGTCACGAATCATTTGAAGGTAATAATTATAAGTCTGTATTAAAGCTTGCATCTTGTTACCACCAGATCCATTCTGTATTTGTTGTATAGGTACTTTACCAGGATTTTGATCTCCTTCAGAAGTGAATGATCTACCAATAACCGAACCAGTTTGGAAAAACATATTTAAAGCTTCTTGAGGATTATAATTAGTACCATTACCTAGATCTATTTCAGCTAAACCGTCTGCATCTAAGTATACACCATCTGGAACCATGCGAGCCATAACTTGTTGCATCTTCAAATGAGTTAGTTGTATCATATCAGCAAAACCTGTTATTCTACCTACTATGGATTCTATTCTACCTTCATACATTCTTGGAGCTACAATGCTGTAGTTCATCTTAACTTTATCAAAATTAGATTTATTACGTAGCATGTTCTTAGCCATCTCCCACTTAAGTAACTTATCTGTACCTAGTATCATAACACCTTCATACATGCACTCCATCACCCTTTCTAATTTAGAAAAGTTACCTTCCATATCTGTAGGTGGATTGAAAGTATCATCTTTCTCTATAACTTTATCGGCGCCAGTACTTAATTCTTTTAACTTGTATGTGTTATTTTTATGTGTCTTGTAATTAAAATACAATACATCTACTTTGTTATTATCTCTATTATTATAATGTCTATTACTTTGATAACTCTTCATAGAACTTCTAGGTCCTTCAACTATATCTTTAATATCATCTTCGGTTAACCCAGGAAATTGTTTTACCAATTCATTTATAGGAACTTCTTTAACTTCACCTACATAATATATATCATCGAAGTATGGTGAATCTGTATAAGAATAAACCAAGTTAGCTGGATCAACGTATTCAACCTTAGCGCCATCGCTAAAGTCAAATGTAGTTTTAGTAGCACCGATACCTATAGTAGTTAAATCATACAAGCATCTTCTCTTAGTTAGATCAAACTTACTTCCATCCATTAAAACATTTATAGCCTGCTCTTCAGCTAACTCTACAGCTTGCTTGTAGTCTAGCTGCATATGCAACGCCAACTCTTCCTCTGTATCTGGTAATTTTTCTTTTGGATTTTCGTAAAGATCTACGTTTAAGTTTTGCTTAACTAAGTCGTTATACTCTTTACTTCTTATATCCCTAAGCATAGACTCCATATACTCAGTTCTTTTACTAACACCATACGAGTCTTGAGAGTATGCTTTTACTTCGTAAGATCTTTGAGCCATACCATTAACTACAATATCAACAAACTTAGGCACAATAGGTACTGGCTTCCAGTCTAGGTTTAAGTAGCTTAAGTCACCATTTATAGAAAGCTCGTTCTTATATTTTTGTATAGGCTGTTCACCTCTTGCGTATAACCTTAGCTTATGAAAGTTGTTTCTATTATTATAATATTTATCATGAGTCTCACTAAACCATTCTTGCTCTATAGCTCTTGCGACCTTTAAACCATATTCATATGTCATCTTCTCTAAATCGCTAACTGCTTGAGAAGGAAAATAATTCATCGCAGACTCTGCCATAATCTATTTTTTTATTATTGTTGAGTTAAATCCGGTGTTAGAGTACTTAGATATTGTAATACCTAGTGGTTGCTTCTTAGCTTCTGGGTTTGGTCTATACATATGTCGGTTACAAGCCATAACGGCTAAACCTGAACTTATAGCAGCATCGTGCTTAGTTCTTTTATTTATATTAAATTTACTCCAATCATTAAGTGTCTCATTGAAATACATTGTACCGTAAGTACCATCATCAAGTAAACCGACGTGATCATTTATATACATTTCTATAGCCGCTGCATGAGCTTGCTTTATGTCTTCGCTTGAGTTAGGCATACCACCAACTTCTTTTTCTGCAGTTGACAATTTATTCCATATCTTATCAGGTCTATTCATACTGAAACTCCTATAACCTCTTCTACGTAGATAATAAAGTAATCTTGGTTTATTGTTCTCTGCTAGTATCGGCATGCCGTAAAAAACTAAAGCCATCAACACATCTTCAAAGAATATATCTGCAGTCTGTGGTCTAGCTAAATACTCTAAGAAAAAAGTATTAGCTGGAGCATCTTCCATACTAAACTTCGTTAGTCCATGTAACGCTCCTTTAGAGCCTTTACCATCAACAGTGCCACTAATGTCGTAACTATCGCAGCCGAACGCACCAATATGTTCATTTCCAGGATACTTAATTCCATTTTTTAATATTACATTATTTTGTAAATTCTTTCCAGGAACCCAACTCACTTTAAATCTACCATTAGGATCTGGATTAAATACTACTTTAGTATCTTTAACCCCGTTGACCCATTGAAAATTACCGGTGGTTAATACAGATGAGTTTCTATTACCTTCGTTGTAATCAATCTGTTCGTATATTTTGATAAGATTAAATAGTGAGTTCTTCGTCTCGTCTCTAAACGCATGCTCCTCTGATCTAGGAAATTGCCTATAGAATTCATTTAAAGCATCTTGGTCATCTTTTAATCCATCAACCTCGTTCTCCCAATAATCTACAACACCTATATCTATTAGTTCACCATGAGGTCCTCTCCTGTCATCACTTGGTGTATCAAATACTGGAAGTCCGAACTCATCAATAAATCCTTCATAGTTCCACTCCATTGGGACAAACAAAGAATATAAGCCAGATTTAGTCTGGCCGTTTCTATTTCTTCTTGTAACGTTAGAGTCTTCATATAGTTTTTTAAAATTATCACCACCTTTATCTAGAGCGTTCGATGTTGATCCCATCATGCACTTACCTACTATCCTACCACCAAGTCTTAAACAAGTTTTAGTAACTCGCCAATTATTTAATATGTTATCAGGTCTCTCCCATTTACCACTTTCATCGTGGACTAGTAGAGAAAGCTTTTCACCATCATAACTGTTGTCACCAGTATTCTTCCAGTCTATAGTAGTATCTAGACCTTCCATATCATCTTGCTCTTCATGAACACCCATTTTTCTACGAGTAAACTTTTTAGCAGGTATACGATATGCTAATTCTGACTTTGGTCGATCCATACCATCTTGTATTGGTTTAAAGAAGAATGGATAATTTAGACTTATAGGTACTATTTTATCTGTAAACATTTTCTTCGCATCACCACCACTTTTGGATAGCACACCAAATCTACTATCACTTGCTAGAGTAGCTAAGTTAACCGTTTCGGCTGAACTCATAAAAGAAAACCCGGAACGTCTATTCTTTAAGTAACACATGCCATAGCATCTTCTATCAGCTTTACAGGCCTCCCAAAATAAAAAGAATAATCTATTAGCCTCTCTAAAATCAGGAGCACCAACGTCAATCTTACTCCACTGTAAATACATATAGTAGCTACCTGGTAAATATGTTGGTACACCATTATTCATAAACCAAAAACCGTTCTCTCTTCTATTAAACTCTTGATCTATGTATGAGTAATGTAGTTCTTTAAACTCTTTAGGATAATCGTCCCAATCGAACCTAGTCTTTATCTTACTAAAAGCTTTATTAGTTTCAAATCTATTCCATTTTTGTTCTTCTTTCTTCTTCGAACAACTAAAGACTTCTTTAGGTACTTTTGGTAAAGCTATTTTTAAACCTTGTATTTCAAGTATTTCACCTATCTGACCAGATTTAGATATGACTATTACATCGCTTTCTTTATCATAACCATACTCCCACTTCTTACCTTTATTAAGTCTTTTAATAGTAGTAAGTTTTATTGGTTCTATAACTTTATATAATGATTGCTTGTACATTACTTACTTCTTCCTTCAGCGAAACCTTGAAATTTAGGTTTGCTTTCTTTAGGTTTATCTAGATCATTCAAAACTCTCTCTTCATCTTCTATTCTATTCAATATCTCGAAAGCATCGAATATAGCTAGCTTTTTAGTTGCAGCAGCGTTCTTAAGTCTATCTGCTGATATGTCATCGTCAGAATCTACAATAGGTTCTTCAGCTACTTTAATTAGCTCTTCCACAGCTCTCCGCCCAGCCTGGATTATATTCCTCTTCGTCTCCTTTGTATTCATATTCAATTGTAATAAAATTGTTCATGACTCTGTATAATCTCTGCCCATCTACTACAAACTCATACTCACTATTAGGTCTAAAGCCTACTAATTGAGTTGGTAGAAAAGTGCCGTCAGAATATTTAACGACTCCGATTAACGGTTGTTCAGGCGCTGTACTATACTTGTCTTTACTCTTTATAGGTTTAACAAACGTGTAACCAGGCATAGAATTCCATACTTCATCTCGTTTATACATAAAAATCTGATCTTCAGAGATTATGTATTCATTTTCACTTAAGAAGCTTCTACTGTTTTTTTCAACACCTTTAACGTTGTGCCAACGTCTAAATACATTGTGATGAACTAATACTCTTTCTCCTGCTCGTAACCCATTAGGATTACAAATAGGAGTATTATAAATAATACCCTCGCGATTAACATACTGATGATTAAATATTTCCGTGTTTAATATTAATTTTTTATCACCTACTTCTATAGAATTATTGTACCTGTCACCACTTGGTTTTACTATAAAATCATATACTGGTCTCATTAGTACTTCAAGTCATACTCTACTGATATAGCCATGTTCTTATTAAAATCTTTCCACGGTATGACTACGTCTTTCTTTCTAATATATACAGAATACTTAGTTTCTTCTTCTAGTATATCACAAATAGTATGACCACCATAAACGTCTTGCCCAACTGAGTAGTGCATGGCATCGTTTTTATAGTCTTTGCCAATAGTTATTTTTCTAATTACGTGACTCTCCATCATTATCCTCCTCTTCTTTAGGGTAATTAATAACACCAGTTTCTAAGTCAACATTAGCAGTACCATACTTCTCGACTAACTCTTTCTGAGACTCAATTATTCTCCTTCTAACGTCTGCATGTCTATGTACTAATTCATGCTTTTCAATTTCTAATTGTCCTAACCTAAACGTTATGTTGTTGTTTTGGTCTACAACAGCTTGTAAGTTTCTAAACTCTTCTTTAGTTACTTTTTCTGCTTTTGGTTTTAAGTCAATCACTTTTTCTTTTTTAGTTGCCATAATAAAATTTAATTACTTTTTTGTTTTTTCTATCGATCTACCACCGAAGTAAGCACCGATAACTGTTATTAATACTAATTGCAATAAGTCGGTCCACTTAGCTTCTACATTAAATGATATAGCACCAGCGTCAATAAATATCATTAACACTGTTGATACAACTAGAAATATAAGAACTAGCGGTCTAACATTCTTTGATAGCCAAGAGTCAGACTTCATATCTGCTTCCCAGCGATTTGTTATTTGCTTTTGCATCTCTAACTCGTGGTTAGATATTAACTCTTTAATCTTGTGCTCAGCAGCTAACTTTTCTTCTTTAGAAGTGGTGAGGTCATCTAAGACCCCACCAACATCTTTTATAAGTTTACCTGCTCCAGTAGATAATACTTTCTGCAGTAATCCCATTTACTTATTCTTATAGTTCATTTTAGCTGGAGACTTTTTCATCATCTTAGCTGGTGAATCTTTCTTCATTAACTTCATTGCTGCAGGTTTAAGCATCTTAGCAGGTGAAGCTAGTATCTTATCTTTCAATTCTTTTGGTAAGTTGTTTTGTTTACCAACTAAAGCTTTTTTAGCAGGAGATTTTTTCATCATCTTTGCTGGAGACTTTTTTGCCATTTTTGCTGGTGATTTTTTCATCATCTTAGCAGGAGCTTTTTTCATCATGATTGTTTGTTTTTGATGTGTTTGTACATTGATTTCCCTAGGAGCTCACCAAATTTACTATCACTCTTATAGTGGGCGTGAGCTACTCTCCTACTATAAGATATTTTTTTAGCTAGATTTTTAAAGTCTTCTCTTTTCTGTGGGTAGTTATCACCTAATACTAGTGCTACTAAAAACCCTTGAGCTGAATGACCTGATGGGTAAGACTTTGTTTTCATTGATTCCATTTCTATATCTTGCATAGTAACATTTATTTTACCAGCAACTTCTTTAGGTCTTGGTCTGTTGAAATGATTTTTTAAATCTAAAATTATAGGTGCTGATTCTTTTATAAGTTCAGCAGCTATAGTCTCATCGTAATCTTTTATGTTTTTTCTTTTGGCTAACTCTTTAAAAGCTTTTTCTATATCGTCATTTTTTTTAACAAAGTCTTTATTTAAAGGTATTTTATTTAAAGCTTTAACTTCCAACATGGTATTAAAAGAACTATCACTAGGTGGTTTTATTTTCTTAAACTCTGAGTAATCAAAGTCGTCAAAATATTTACCACTTATAGCTTCGTTAGCTTCCTGCTCCCAAGGAAATACGTTACTACCTTCAGTATAGAATTTACCATTGTATTTTATCTTACCATCTTTTCTCTCGTATTCCTTACCTCTGTAAATAACTTTGTCGTCAGTGTAAGATAAAACTCCGTTTTTAATTTGCTTAGCATGGAAGCTTTCATGAGCTATTATGTCCTTCTCTTGTTGACTGCCTTTCTTGACAGATTTATCGATATACACACTCCCATCTAGGTTAGCCTCGCCAAGTACACCATTGTCTAAGTTTTTTCTAAGTATAGGAGTATTTCTATTCATTATCTATCTTTATCTTTTATCATGTCATCTATAGACTTATTCATAACTTTATCTGTATATGATATATTGCTATAGTAAGGGCTTGTTATCGAAGTAGGTATATCTTCCTCACCTAGTAGAATTCTATATATTCTACTTATCATATGATTACACTTAAAAGACGTTTTGTAAACAGTATACTTTATTGTTGTTCTGTTCCTATGCCTCCAAGCTTCTATCCAACCATCTTTTCTCAACCTTTCCCATCTATGCTTATCCCATGTGTAAGCATATGCACCATTAATGAAATCGTCTCTAGTAAATCTATTTAGACAGTTTAAATATATTAGTAACTCTAGATCAGCATCCTTTATGTTATTAGCTTTGCAAACCCACTTCCTTACTAGTCTGTAATACTTTAAGAAGTGTCTATCTTTTAGATCTTGAGCTGTTAACCTCATTCTACTAATACTACATCTCTTAGTTTTATAACTCTATAAAGCGTATTATCATAATCAATATCATGACCAGCGTGCTTATCGTACATAACAATCATACCTTCTTTGATTACGTCCGCTAAGTCGCCAACAGATATTACTTTAGCCTTCTTATATCTATTATCTAGATCTGTATCATCAGTCAGTAATAAACCTCCCGAGGTTTTCTTTTCCTCCTTAATAGTATCTATAACTATCCAATCATTAACTGCCTTCATTAACACGTATATTTGAGATTACACAATCAGCTGACATTATAGTTAAAGCTACACTTACAGCATTCTTTAAAGCAGTCTTAGTAACTAGCACTGGATCTATGATACCAGAGTTAACCATATTAACACATTCACCAGTCACTACGTCTATACCAGTGCCAACATCACCGTCGGTGTCTAACATGTCTAATCCTGCATTTGATAGTATAGTCTCATATGGAGACCTTAGTGCTTCAAGCAATACACCTCCGGCTTGTCCGGAGAGAATTTTTTCCGATGCGTTTAATAATGCAACTCCACCTCCTGGTACTATACCTTCTTGCAATGCAGCCTTAGTAGCATATATAGCATCTTCTACTCTATCTTTCTTTTCTTTAAGTTCTACTTTAGAGTTAGCACCTACCTTAATAATACCTACACTACCAGATAGAGTAGCCAACCTCTGCTCTAACTTCTTCTTTATAAACCCATTCTTCTCTTCAGTTATCTTAGCCTTAACCTCAACTATCCTTTCTAATACAGAATTTGTAGTACCATCAAGAGTAATCGTAGTATTTCTATCGTCAGTTACACAAAACTCAACCTCTCCTAAACAATCAGGCTTTATTAGATCTAAGTCATCACCAAGTTCTTCATTAATTACAGTGGAACCTGTCAATACAGCTAGGTCCTCCATAGCATCTTTGCGTGTAGGTCCGAATCCTGGTGGATCAATTATATTTACTTTAATGTTACCCTTAACTTTATTCATCAATAAAGCAGATTTAACTTGCTGAGATACTGGAGCCACTATAAGTAACGCTCTACCTTGTTTAATCACATGCTCTAATACTCCTTGAATCTTACGTATATTAGGGATTTCAGAGGTAACAGTCAAAACATATGGATTATCTAGTTCACATATATGCTTTTCAGTGTTAGTCACAAAGTGAGGGGACGTAATACCGCAGTCTATCTGCGCTCCATCCACTAATTCAACGTAAGTATCTTCAGATTCGCTTTCCTCCATCAAAACTACACCGTGTTTACCCACTTTTTCGTAGGCTTCTGCGATAATTTGCCCTAAATTCTCGTCATTGTTGCAGGATATAGCAGCTACAGACTTAAGCATGTCGCCTTCTACTTCTACAGCAGTGCTATTTAAGTGCTCTAGAACTTCTTCTAGACACTGATTAACCCCATCTTTAATTTCTCTGATTGATAATCCTGCAGCGACGGCAGAATCTATAGATTTAATGAGTGATTCGGCTAGTACGGTAGCGGTAGTTGTACCATCGCCAGCCTCTTTCACAGTATTCCTAGCGGCTTCCTTAATTAAAGTTGCACCCATGTTCTCAACCGGATCAAATAAGACTACGCTTTCTGCAACGGTTACTCCGTCTTTTGTTATGACCGGTTTGCCTCGTCCATCTTCATACACAACGCAGCGACCCGACGCGCCTAATGTGGATTTAACGGCTTGTGCTAACTTATTTACCCCAGCAATTACTTTGTTTTTTGCTTCATTGCCGAAGTCAAGGTTCTTAACCAATTCGCTTGGTAAGTTATATTCCATAATGTATTGAATTAAATTAAATTAAATTGTATATACTATCTATTCGAAAGTTTTTATTACTTTTGGTCCATTAAGGAACTCCACTTTTTTACTAAAATGTTCGACACTGCCGTTGATAGCACTTTCAGCCCCATCGATAGTCTCTCGACGTGTGACATCGACCCATTTATCCGGGTCATTTGGGCTGTTGACTTCTGTTTGGTAGTATCCATTTGATAACTGTGTTATTCTCCAGTTCTTTTTATTAGCTAAATGTTTCCATTCGGCTAGTTTTTCGTCAGTAACAATAGGTTTACCAGTGTTAAGTGTACTGGTTTTGTAGTAATAATAGGTCATCTGTGTTTGGTTTAGTTATTATTTATCTTCTTGCAGCTCTTCTTTTAGCGCGTTCTGCTCTACGCTTTGATATTTTCGATGCTTTGTAAGTCTTACCTTTAGCCATTAACCTCTTTTGTCTTCTAGTAAGCTCACTTCCTTGTCTTGTTTCTATTCTTTCAGTGGCACTTCTTTTTGTACTAGCAGGTTTTACTCTTGGAGATACATCTACAGCTGACATATTTGGTTTAATCATGGTAGATTTAATCTTCTTATTAGTCAGCCTTCTAATCTCACCAGTTCTTGGGTCTATTCTTTCAAAAGATCCAGCGCCAGATTTAATAGCATCAGATCTTCTTTGGATATTACCCATAGATCTTTCTTGATAAACTCTTCGTTGGCGTTCAAGTAGTTCTTTCGGGTCATTACCTCTGTACTCCCCATCCATATATGACTTAATATCTTCTGCTGCCATCCTTTTCTTAAAAGGATTTCCGTTTTGTTTAAATGCCATATTATACTTGTTTTTTACGTTACTCCATTATAATCACATTGTTCTAATAATATTTACAGTGTGACATTAGCCAGTTACTCATTACTTTATATAGGCTATTGTCATAGTTTTCCGTATTGTAAATTTTGGGGTTGGGTGCTGCCCCTACCTTTCTACCACCCGCATCCATTTAGAAAGTCAAATAGATTTACCCAGCCCCCAATCAATCTGTACCAACCATCACCCATACCACGCCCATACCTCTTCCTATGTCTCTTAGTAATCTTCTACAGCTCAATTATCTATCTGTCTATCTGTCTATCTGTCTGTCTGTCCATCTGATCTATCTATCCATCTATCTGATCTATCTATCCATCTATCTATCCCGTCTATCCATCTGTCCTATCTGTTCATCTGTCTGTTGATCTATCTGTTGATCTATCTGTTCTTCCTTTCAATCTGTCCGTCCATCTTTCCATCTGTTCCATCTATCTTCCTACCGTCTGTCCTATCAGTTTATCT
>VMHT01063189.1_pt1 | contig 11565 bp, 18 predicted proteins | sample 4693611 | NCBI WGS metagenome assembly VMHT01 (sample SAMN12280063, study PRJNA550983) | marine metagenome | isolation source: seawater sampled from same location over 5 years 0.02-0.2 micron viral filtrate | place: USA: collected off the coast of southern California halfway between the port... ... | reverse complement strand
CATTGTATAGTCTAAATCAGATTTTGAATAGTGAATGTGTTGCGATGGTCTAAAATCAGGAGGACCATCTCCCGTTTCAAACCACGCAGGGTGTGTAACTCTAACGCGGTTATTTGGCAGTGCGACGATATTCCCTGTCCACTTACCTGCATCTAGAAGCTCCAAAACATGACTTTGTTTATGCTGTGCAGGGTCGTCTGCTACCTCACTTTCGGTGTAATCAACGGTGAAGTAATACTTCGCTGGATAGAACTTACCATCGATTTTAGCAAGCCACGGACACGGATGAGCACGGTCTAAACGATAAACAGCGTGAGTATGCGACATACAATCCCACGGTTGAGCAAAATGAACAGGCATAGGCTCAGCCCATTCATCAAAAGGCGTGTCGCCAACTAAGGCTGTTATCGGCATCCGCGCCCACATAGCACCACCATGAACGTTTGGCTCATCGATATCATCTACCTCAAAACCAGTAAACAAAACCTGAAAGCTCAAACACCTATTAGGCATTGTCGTTACTGCTATTGCCATGGCGTGTAAAAACTCACCATGGTATTTTTGGTGGTTATGAGTGTACTCTCTGCGCACCCAACACTTAAAGTGCGGGATACTACTTTGGAGATAAGGCATTTACCGTACCTTTTTACCCCCTGCATAACCACCTTTTGCCATCCCTTTTGGACGACCACCGCCCATCATTTTCATGACGGCTTTTTCCTCCATAAAACCACCATCGGCCATCATGGTGACATCGATCACCTTTCCGGGATTCAGTTCCTCAACAGCTGGGTCTGGAACCATACGTCCACCAGCGGCACCACCTTTAGACATACGCCGGATGCCACCTTTTGCCATTCCTTTTTTCTTCATTTCATTTTTCTCCTTTTACGACGAAGAGGTTTTACATTACGTGGCTTACCCTTTGTAGGTTGCCCTAGTTTTACTTTTTGTCGAATTCTACTTCTTTTTTCACTGGCCGACAACTCACCAGATGTCTTAGGGGTTTTAGAAGAAATACGTTTAGAGGGGCGACAATAAGGAGTTCCACGCTTTTCGCCCTTCTTTCTGCCACATTTTTTGCCAGTGCGTACATCTTTCCAATCTTCTTTAAACCACCTTTTTAGAGCCAAGCCCTTCTTCGTTTTCCGGACTGCCATCGTTAATACCTTTTTGTGGACTTACGTCTGTTTTGCATAACCTTGCCGCATCCCTTCGCAACCTTTGGGTCAGAACTCTTTCTTTTGCGGTAATTTGCGCATCGCTCCAGTTTTTTAGCATAGCCTCCGTTAGCCGCTTTCGCGACTTTAGAAGACGATCCTTTATTTCCCCAGTTTTTGGCTCCGACTTTTCGACATTTAGCGATTGCTCCAGACGCATACGCTGATGGGAAAACCTTATAGCGAGCTTTAACTTTTCTATAACATGCATCTTTAGCCACGACGTTTTTTCCTTTTTCCGGCGCAATGAGCGCGTTCGCTAAAACCTCTAGGTTTTTTACAATTTATAGCCTTCTTTCGTTTTGCGCTCCACTTACGTTTCTGTGGCGGCTTAGAAACTTGTTGCCGCATTTGTGCACGACCCATCACCATTAGATAAGCTGCTCTAAACCTGCAGCTACAACAATTAAAAGCATAACCCCCCACATGCGGTTATCCAGCGACTTTAACCTATCCTGAATATCGCTATACCTCTGACTACAATCAGCCTCGTGCTTTTCTAAAAGTCTCAGAACTTCTTCGGCCTTCATTAACATCTCCAACGACGACGAGCAGCACAAATACGTTTCTTTGGTGTCTTCTTACAGCTAATATTATGCATCTTCATCTGACCAGCTGAACGTGAACAATACGACTTACGGCGTTTTGATCTAGCTTTAGATGGTTTTTTCTCCGTTACAGCTGTCTTTAACTTACTTCCCGGATTAGCTTTTCTATAAGCCGCAACACCTTTTTTAGTCATTCCCGCTCCAGATTTAGTGGAGCGGAAATTACCAGATCTTACAGAAGTCTTTATTGGTTTCGACTTCTTTCTCTTCGCCATTATCCGAAGAATCCTGTCACAGAGGAAATGTTAGTTAGCGTAACGTGACACTCTGACTCAAATATAATTCCATTGTCAGGAACAGTAATTTGAATATCGTCAGAAGTGTTAAAGGTCATGCTTAGTAACGTAGAACCGCCACTGCCGTCTTTAAAGACAACAGCAGGAGAACCACTTCCAGCGGTACGAACATAAAACGACTTTAGTCGAGTTCGACCACCTTGAAGCGTACCCGTGGCAGTCGCTGTTTTAGCAATAATTTGACCAGCCATAACACCCTCCTATTAAGCAAGGTTGTTATTTTGCTGATACAAAATTGTAAAACGAACAAGACCTGCACTGGTTGCAGCAGATGAAGTTACAGTCAATCTAATATCAGCTGTACCTGTATCTTGCCAAGCGAGTGCTGCGCCAGCTTCAGTAGTTGGATACTTACGACCTGCAGTAGTTCCAGAAGCGAAAGTATTCAAAATTGTAGCTGCACCACCGACTGTATCTCCAACACTAAGATTGGTTGTACCGCTCGCAGCGGTAATAACATCAATCACACAGTCAATAATTTGTGAGTTCGCAGGAATAACAACATCAGTCACAGACGCTGCAAGTGCGCCGCCGGAGAGATCAGCTGAAAATGTTTGTGCCATAACAACTTGGCCAACGTTAGCAATGTCTGTACCTAAAGTTGTACCCGTTGTGTTCTTAATTGTTCCGGCCTTAATAGGACCAGAAAAAGTCGTAGTAGCCATTTAAGTCTCCTGTCGTGGCTAGTGTCAAACGCCCAATGCGTTTGTCAGGATAAATTCACTATAAATGAAAAAAGGGCGACTGAAAAGCCGCCCCTTTAGATTTGTTGTTCTTAGGAGTTAGGCTCCTGGAGAACCAAACACACAACGAGGATCTGAGAAACCGAAGCTGTAACGCTCCCGAGCCTTAAATCTCATGTTGCCTGTGTCGAAATCACCTTCCATCTGTGTGCGGATAGGTGCGCGTTCGAAGTGCTTGAAGCCGTTTGGTGCGTCAGACTTAATGAAAAACGCATCTGTGTCGGTCAGGAAGTGGTTAATTACATAACCCTCAGGCAACATACCAGAGCTACGAAGAGCGTTGATATCGTTGTCTGCTGTTCCAACACGGAGGTTAGAAGCCATCAACCGCTCTGCAACAAATTGTAGTGCAGGTGGAATAATTAGCTTCATACCGCGAAGTGCGATCTTCAGACCACGCTCATCAACGAAACCGGAGATACTGATTAGAGCATCCTCAAGTGAAGTTTCATTGAGGTCAGCGGCTGTTGCTGGCTCATTAGAGAACGTACCACCAGAAGTAAGCGGGTGGTCTGTAGCACAAAGTTCTTTACCATCTCCACCAGTAAAGCTGGAGTTAAAGGCATTGTTAAGGACGTTAGACGCCTTAACTTGCTTTGTGTGAGCCATTGATCGAGCCAGTGCGCGAGTATAACGTGACGCCAAACGGTCGTACAGGTTATCCTCAACAGCCTCTTCAGTAATTGAAAAAGCCAAAGCAATGGTCTCGTGAGTGTAGCGGGAAGTGTATGACTCTTGCGCGTCATCGAAGTTTACCGCTCCACCTTCGTTTTTGGTCGGTGCGCTACCAAAACCAGTCAGCATGACCTCTTCTTCGAACGCACGGTCAGACGACTCAGTTTCGAAGATTTCAGAATGCTCGTTTTCGTAACGACCATATTCCATACCAAAGAGAGCGTTGAGACCCGGCTCTAGCTCTTTGGCGAGTTGTGCGCGTGAAATAGGCATTAACTAACCCTCCCTTATACGCCAGTGGTATTACGATACGCGTGTTCGTTAATAATAACGTACACGTTTGTATTCGCACTACCAGTGTCAGAGTTATCGGGATCTTTGGAAATGCCAATAATGCGAAGCTGGGCTGAGCTAGTGCCAACAGTTGAGGAAATTTCACAAGAGGAAATACCTGTAACTGTTGAACCACTACCAGTTGAAGTAGTGTCAGCGTTAGCATTCACGGAATTAGCAGCCATCGTTCCATCACATTGTACTTCAAATACAAGGTATGGGTCATCATAGACCTCTGCTACAATATCACTAGCTGCTACTGAGCCGGGATAGTAGTTAGAGAAAGTTGGCTTTCCAGTCGACGGGTCGGTATATGAACAACCGTTAAAAATTCCAATAATTTTATCAGAACTTCCTGCTGCAACATCAATACCACCAGCCGCTGTTGCAATAACAGGCGAACCGTGGTAAATAGCGTTACTGTGGTTAGACGCAATAACGTATTCGTTTGCAGTAAAGTTGGATACACCACCCATAGCACGGACGGGCCGAAGCCCAAAAGCGGCATCTTTATTTGCCATTTTGTCCTCCTAAAAGGTTTCAGTATTAAGTGGCCTACTTAGTGTTAGGACCACCAAAGGTTACACGAGACTGTCGATCTTGAGTGATCGGCATTGAAGGATGTTGTTCCTTCATGAGGTCATTGTCAACTGCCGTCATCTGATCCGCTGTTTGACCAGCGAAATACTCTGCACGACTTTCGGCGACCTCTTCTGGCACCTTAGTTAGCATCAACCCGCCTACACCGATAACTCCTGCATGCTTACCGTCCTCAATGGTCGGAGCATCGAAGTCAGGGTAATCCTCTGCGCGAACAGGTTCATAACCCTCACGAATTCGACCAGAAACGTTCTTACGGTCTTCTTGACCACGAACTTCTGTGCGAACCCATCTGAATTTATAGCCTTCAGGCGGCTGCGGTGCTTCTAGCGAAGAAGCTGGTCTCCAAGGTTTTCTGCGTTCTGTTTTCGAACGAGTTTCAGAAGCGCGAGGAGTCCTCTTTGTAATTTCAGACATTTAAGCCTCCTTCACGTGTTTCGCGTATTCCTCAAGTGGAACACCGAGTTTCTTAGCGATAGCCACTTGACTTTGCGTCAAACGAACCGTCTTGCGCCCACTTTTTGATGTTCTAGTCGCAGGAGCAACGGTTTGGGCGGGTTTCCGCTGTCCTGATTTTGCTTCCTCAAATTTATGAGGAAATTCATTACGAATACGAGAGTTAATCGCTTCGTAGTAATCTTCTGAAGCTGGGTCATACCCCTCTTCTTCGATCAGTTTACGATGAATCGAGAACGCTGTAAAGGTCATTGCTTCATCTTTTCCGAACCATTCGTTTTCTTCAGCCCATCTTTGAGCACGTGGGTCCGGTGTAGCTGGCGCTTGCTGGGCTGCAACGGGAGCTTTAGAAGACGTTTCTACTTCCGTTTCTTTTGCTTCCTGCTCCTGTTTTAAACGCACTTCATCGCGGGCAATTCTATCATTTTCTACACTTAGCTTCGCTACCATCTCTTGTGCATCAGCTAATGCGTCTGAATCACCCTCTTCGTAAGCTAGTTTCAACGCTCTTTTTGCCTCTGCAAGCTGGCTTTTAACCCTACCTGCAGACTCGTTCATAAACGCAGTCGTGCTTTCAGCGTAATTTTTATTTAGCTTTTCATTTTCTTCTTTGAGGTTTTTAGCAAACTCAATCGCGGCTTGTTCACGACGTTCTGCTTCGCGCATTTTATAAGTTAAGCGATCAATACGCTTTTTAACACCCTCAGAATATTGTTCATGCTCATCTTCAGCTGGAGCTGTATCTAGAGCCTCATCTTGAGTTTCTTCTGCAGTTTCTTCTTCAACCTCGATTTCAAGGTTTTCTGTTTCTTCTGCAACTTCTTCTTTTTCTTTAACGTCTGACAATTTTGCCTCCTAAACAGCTACAATATCACGCGGATCTTCAATTATCGCAAGAATTTCGTCGTCGTTTAAAAGACGCGGCTCTGCACCATCAATCTTAAAACGCGAACCAGCGTAACGACCGAACATAACCCAGTCGCCCTCTTTACACCATGCGCCATCGGGGAACTTACCCTCGTCTTGATAAGCGTCTGGACCCAAGCTAACGACATAACCGACATTAGTTGCTAACTGATTACGCTCTCGCGTTTCATCAGCAAGCATAATACCACCTTTAGTCGTTTGGGGCATAGTGTATGGAAGGATAAGGATACGCCAGCCAGTAGGTTTCGGAAGACGGTCTAATGCAGACCGCGTTTCATCTGTTTCCTCTGATAAGGCAAAAGTAGCCGGATTCAATAAATCTTTCTTCTTTTGCGATTCCGCATCTTTTGCGGCTCGGCGTTCCTCAATTATATGGTCAGGAACGAATAACCTTTTAGTCATCGTCAGCAGTCTCCATTCGGTTTCTAGTTTCTTTAAGTATTTGCTCTATATCACCAAGAGCAGCAACACGACCCATGTAATGATGGTACTCCTCAATATTCGAGATACCATTTGCCATTAACACACCGCTGATTTCAGCTTGTCGTTTTTCAACCTTATCTAAGAGATAAGTAACTAAGTCCATTATTTAACACCGCTAAAACGGGTTCCTCTTATAGCAACACCACCGCCTTTACATGATTTAGCGGCCATGACTTCGTCACCGTCATAATTACCACCACCTTGACCGCCCTGACTAGCTTTTCTTACTTTTTTATTATGACCATCAGTCATCTCTGAACCGCCAGAAGCACGTTTCTTAACACGCTTCTTCATCCCTGAGTCTTTGCGGCCCATAGCTTCTGACAAATCAAACTTCAAAATCTCGATCTGGTCAGGGTCTGTTTCAGACTCTAGCATAGCCATCAAATCTTTTACCCGTGTATTAGCCATAATTACCTCTTTGTAGCTAAAGTTACATTTGCGCGGAGAGCCGCAATATCTTCATCAGAACTAATTTCTGCTTCTTTAAGCTCAGCCTGTTGCTGAAGTTTAGCTGCTTCTAACTGATTACGCGCTTGGTCAGCCATAGCTTTACGCTGTACTTCTTGCTGCTGTATCTGCAGTTCCTGCTGTTTGAGCATAACAATCGGATCAGATGGTCCTGTACCTGCGGCCTGTTGTGCCATCTGGCTAATTTGCTGAGTAGCTTGTGCTGTGGCTTGAGCTAACATTGCCTCTTGCTCTGGCGGTAGCACCTGACCCTCAGCCGGAAGCTGTGTGCCAAGAATCTGCTCAACTTGTTGCTTATACTTCATAGCTAGATGCTCTTGCATATGTGCCATAAGAACTTGGGTAGCAACCCCGTTCTTCTGAACATTAGGATCCTGCAAAAAGGCGCTATGGGTAGCAACATGTGCATCGTGGTTTTGTGACTCGAAGGCTTTTAGCGGCTTGCCTGTAAGTGCGTCCATGTTTTCTGACACAGGGTCTTTCGGTATCGCCTCATCTTTCGGAGGCAGAATCTTGTCGATATTTTGGATGCCCAATGCGCTATACATCCGACGATAGGCTTCATGTAGATCGTGAAGTTGCGGGGCAGACTGTGCAAGCTGTAGCTGTGTTTGAGCTAACGTAACCCGCTGGCTCATACTAAACATCGCAGGGTCACTTACAGGAACGATATCAATACGGTCATCGAAATCGTCTACCTTTACACCTGAGTCTACACCTCCAGGAACGCGATAAGGGTACTCTGGGGGCAAATAGTTCTTGATTACTTCAGCTAGAATACGAAGTTCTTGACGCTGAGCGTAGTGTAAGCGTTTATGGATGGCACTTAATACTTTTGTTCCCTGCTCCAATAATGCAACAGTTGTACCAACCGGATTAGCTTGACTACCCTCGCCAATATTAACATCCGTGACGGACGCAAACCGCCGTCCACTTTCGATAAGAACGCCTAGCATCTGCAAAAGAGTCGCTGACGGTTCTTTGTAAGGCAACGGCATGATTGCCTCACGAATCGATGAGCCGGGGGCATCAACGTCACGGAACTCTCCCGGCTGCAAAGGCAAATCTTCATCACGGACTCGTAAGCCCCTCGCCTTAAAGCCAGCTGGCAAGTTAGCCAATGTACCCGCGTCAATCAACTGACGCAAAATAGATGTAGCCGACTTAGTTAAGCCACCGATCATATGGATAAGGCCAAACCCATAAAAGCCTAATCCAGGAAGGAATTTATAGTGTGTAAAATACCTTATTTTGTTTTTTGTTTGATCTTCTTGACGGTAATTCCTACGAATCGCTAGGATCTCATTAGACTCCTCATGAATCGTAACGATATACGGAACGGCAATACCTGTTTCTTCATCCTCGTCATCCTTATCTTCATATCCTGGAAGATCAAGATCAACGTGCATCTCTAAGAGAGTTACTGAATCAGCCCCTTGGATGTTTCGACGAAAACCTGTTAGTTCCTGAATTTTGTCTTTAGCTTCATCCAGTTCACTGCCGTCATCCGCAAATAATTCAACGTCACGGTAAAACCCAGAAACTTGCAGCTTACGAACGTCATTCAAATTCATATTAACAACGTGCGTAAAGCGCGGCGTAGAAGCTAGGCTTGATTCAGTATAAGCAACTACCAAATCGTCGGGCATCACAAACTTACTAACAGGACGATTTAGCGTTGGATCAAAATATGTCTTTTTAAAAGTAGACCCAGAGAGCGGAAGATAAAACAGCATCTGATCAGTTTCGGGATCAAACTCTTCCATAACGTCCAAAACCATAAAATTCATATAGTTTCTTACACGTTCTGCTTGGGCTGTTACTTCTTCCGTTTCTTCGCCGACGATGCGCGTTTGCGTTGGGCCGCCGGGGGGGAGCATTTCTTTGTACGCACCCGCTTGGAACTGGGTCGCGCTTTCGGCGATGAGCGGGTGGTAGACACCGGAGGCACCTCTGAACGGTTCTTCCCGGTCATCGGTTTTAATGCCGAGGAGGTCGAGTCCGTTTGTGTACTGGTCAAGCCAGTCTTGACGCGATTCAAGATCATCTTTATAGGACGAAATAAGTTCTGAAGAAAGCTCTCCAAGTTCAGCATCATCCATCTCCTCTGTTAAATTAGCATAAAAATCCCCGCTGTCGTCCTCTTCACTTTCGACATAACCGACGATAGCACTCCCGTCTTCCAGCATAACTGTTTCATCCGATTCAAACAACGGAAGCTGATCCTCGTCGTTTGTTTCAACCTCTACTTCCGCTTCCTGCGGCATACCCATAAGTTGAGCAATAGATTTTTCAACAGCCATTGTTACTTTCCTCAATAATAAACAAAGTTTTTCAACTTATATTCTAACTCGTCGTCCTCATAATCGGTCGGTTGACGTATGAAACCACCCTGCCGGAACCTGAGTAACGCTTGGGTCGTTGAGTCGACCAAGTCGTCGTGGTCTCCGTTGGGAAATTCACACAACTCCTCGACGAGTTCCTCGGCAAACCTTGTTTCGGGAACCCAAACCAATCCAGACTCAAAAATGGGTGCAGCAGCGTTAGTCCTAGCAATTTTATCATTCCCTCTATTAGGCGAATAATTTTGCACAGGAATACCCATAGCCCTAAGTTCCTGCGTAAGGGGCAGTCCTGACGCTTTTGCTTCGATGATAACTGAATCAGGATCCCAGTGTATATAACTTTCGTAAGCTACCTTCTTTAGCTCCGGAAAATCAAAGCGGTCTTTGATAGAATCTAACAAAATAATGTTATAATTACCGTCTTCTTCGTTTCGAAACACACCCCAAGTAGTAATCGCGCTAAAATCAGCCTTTTCCGACTTCAAAAACGCAGTATCGTAGCTTTGTATAACATATTCAGGGGTAGGGGGCGACGTTTTTTCCCAAATATTGATCCATTCGCGCTGAATTATAGCCCCTTCGCCGCCTGTAGGCTCCTGCATCCACTGTGCAGCCCATTTTTGATGGGGTAGCGAGGCTCTTATACCCTCTAATTCTTCAATTTTCCAAAATTCAGGCCAACAAGGCGCTCCAGACGGCATAATTGCAGGAAATTCTATAACTTCCCACTGGTCGGCCTTCGGATCCATAGCCTGTGCCTTTAATAATTGACCAGTTAGATCCTTTTTTGACCATCTTGTCATCACCAAAATGATCGTTCCCCCCGGTTGTAGACGCTGACGAGGACCAGACGTATACCATTCATACGCTGATTCCATCGCCGTTTCGCTCATCGCGTCTTGTTCCGAGTGCGGGTCGTCAATAATAAGAACATCAGCACCACGACCAGTGATCGCACCTCCGACACCAGCTGCAAAATACTCCCCACCCTTTGATGTTTCCCATCTTCCGGCAGCTTTGGAATCTGCTCGCAATGTAACATTTTCAAAAACCTTTTTGTAATCGTCCGTATCTACGAGATCACGGATTTTACGACCAAAGCGCACCGCTAGTTCGCCTGTATGCGTAGCTTGAATAATCTTCAAGTCGGGTTTAAGACCCAAGAGCCAAGATGGAAGCATATAAGACGACATTTCTGACTTCGAATGTCGTGGCCCCATATTAATAATTACCCGCTTTAACTCGCCACGGGCGATACGGTTAAATGTCTGGGACATTTTACGATGGTGCGCACCTTCAATAAACGAAGGCCACATCGTTTTTACAAACGTTAAAAAATCTTCGCGAGATTGTTTTCTAACCTCGCGTTGTTTTAGTTCCTCCGCTATAAGAAAAGCCTGTTCAGCCTTTTCGCGGGGAAGGTGAGAAAAATCTAGGTTATCGAGCATTAGTTACGGCACCATTGACGCACCAAGCATCTGCTCTTGAGAATCTGCCAGACGCTGCTGTTCCATTTTATCTACCATCATTTGATAATCAGCGTAGAGTTCCTCAAACTTTTCTGGTTCCATCTGATAAAAAACACTGGGATCTATACCATACGCTTTGCCCATTTCCTCTTGCGCGTCCAACCCTGTACGGTTAGCCCCAGCAATAAGGTCCAAAGGTAACGCTGCAATACCCGCACCTTTTGCAACAAAAGGTAAAATATCAGAAGCTACATCCTTTGCGCCGACTAATGCACCAATACCAATATTACCGCGCTTAATCGTCTCCATAGCATCTATTGGGCCTTTTTTATCAAAAACCCCTTCTGCCATCGTCGTCTTTAACATAAAATTAAATTTATCAGAAGGCATCTTTCCCGAAACAACTTGATTCCGTGCCTCCGTTACATAATCATCAACTTGATTTAGAAAACGAAAATAAACATCCTCGGCTTTAGCTTTAGGTACGCCTTTTTCTAAATTTAAGTTAAGCATCGTTTTGCCGTGATCATATTGAGCGTTCCGAAACGCATTAACAATTTCTAACGGCGTTACATCCATCGTCCTAGTAACAGCCCCACCCATAATTGACGGTGCTTTATCAAAAGGATAACGAGCCGCTTTATCAGCTGTATAACCATACCACCGACCTGCGGCCTCATCTGAACCTAACGTCTGGCCTAATGATTTAATAAAATTTTCGCCGCGATACGCCCTGATCGACTGATTAGGATCAATGGGCCTTGAATCAAGATCAGAAAACATATCGGCTGCGCGACCGCCACCCTGAATTAAAGCCGCTAAACCCTCTGTCCTTTGAGATGGTGTTAAATCAGCCAATGAGTGTACCTAACCCGAAATCTTGTAAAGGCATCCTCATATTAAATTGAATACGTTTATCTCTGCCTAAAGGATCAATAT
>VMHT01003775.1_pt1 | contig 11565 bp, 9 predicted proteins | sample 4693611 | NCBI WGS metagenome assembly VMHT01 (sample SAMN12280063, study PRJNA550983) | marine metagenome | isolation source: seawater sampled from same location over 5 years 0.02-0.2 micron viral filtrate | place: USA: collected off the coast of southern California halfway between the port... ... | reverse complement strand
ATCTTTTTCATCTGTATGTTTTAACATGGATTCCATTATAAATTGTTGGGTTAAGTAAATATTCATTACTTTTCCATAAACAGGCTCAGTATTTTGAAATTGTTCTAAATTTTTAAAAGTTTGGGTTTGGTAATCAATTCCTGTCATGTTCATGTTAACTATGCAAATTCTAGGATCTAAAGATACATGATTTGGTAAAGTATACATTATATTAGAATCTATATCAGTATCAATATCAACAATACTAGGGTTAAACGGATTTTTAGATTTAATTTGATACATTTGCTTGTCTCTTAAAAAACCTAAAAAAGTACCAAATCTAATATAATATTGATAATCTGTAGGTTTTAGATTTGGAACGTAATAATGATCTGCAAAAAGTGAACTATTAGGGTATAATCCAGTTTTAATCCATCCTTCTCTTCTATTAATAGTAAAACCATAGGGAACTAATTTTTTTTCTTTAGTACTTAATTGTTGTAACTCATAAAAAACATCTTTATTATTTCCTATAGTATCTTCTTTAAAATCTTCATCTGATTTTTCTGCAAAGTTTTTATTTATTTCTTCTTCTTCTTCTATAATTTCATCATATTTTTCTAAAATTATTTTTTCATTACTTACAGCTATATTAAAATCATTTAGTATAGCATAGGGGGGCATATTATTTTCATGGATATTTAAGCTTTCTTTTAAACTATCTGAACCAGCCCCTAGTACTAAATCATTAACTAATGGAAGATTAGGATCAAAAATTCTAGGAGAATATTCACTAGCTTCTTCATCACTCCCAATTTCATCTAAACTAACTACATATTTAGTAGTATCTAAAATAGCACCTCCTTCTTCATTTAAAGTAGAGGTTTTAACATAATAAAAAATTTTGCCTGTACTAGTAACAGCTCCACTATATTTTTCCTTTAATATATTTCCTATATAATTTGGATCATCTCCATAACCTGAAGCATTAAATCCTGAAAGTACTAATTCACCTTGATTATTTTCTATTAATAATTCGGTATCTTCTTTACTATAAAATCTTAACTCTAATTCCTCAATTTCTCTTTCTTTATAAGTAAAATTAAAGGGAATTAATTTATCACCAATAATAGTATTTTTAGGGTTAGATAAAAGTAAAGCTCTTTTTGCTTCTTCTTGTTCTTGGGAAGTAGCAGTTGGATCTATTGTAAATTCACCAGTGCTTGCATTGTAGATAAGTGCATTAAGTTCTCTAAATTTTTGTGATTCATCATATGCTAATTTAACCTGGTTTAAATTATTATTAACTCTTGCTGATGTATCCTGACCTACACTTTGACCATATTCTTCTTCTATCTTATCTACATTTGATTCTCTAAAAGCTTCAGTTTGTCTAGGTAAAAAAGTTTCTTCTCTTATTTCTCTATTATTCCAATTTCTAATATCCATAAAATAAGCTGCTAACTTATTATTTTGATGATATCTCTTTATTAAATCTGTTTCTGTAGTCAAGGAATTTGGGTCTTCAGATATTGTAGTTATTCCTAGGGATGAATTTAATTTTAAAGATTCTATAACATCCCCTAAACTATATAAAGTAATAGTAATATTATAACTTCCATCAGGTTGAAAATCCCAATTATAATTAGTAATTCTACCAAAAAAAGCATCATAATTACCTCCAGTTTCAAATCGTTTTTTTTCTATTATAGGTAAAAGTTCTAAATAGGTTTTACCTATTAATTCATCAGAAAAAAATTTGTTTTCTGTTATAGTACTTCCCATAGGAGTTATATCTCCTTTATAATTTACATAAGAACTATGACCCCATTCAACTAGTAAAGTAAAACCTAACCTTAAATATAATAAATCTATTATATCTAACTGGTATTTATTATAAGCTTTTAATGTTAATGTAGCAGATTTTAAAGAACCTTTATTAATATTTTGAATATCCATGCCTATTATCCCGGGGGTAGGTGCTAATCCAAATTCAGGACCCATTCCTCCATATAAAGCATTATTTTTATATCTATTAGTAATATTTCCGGTTTTTTTATCATATGTAGGGTTCCATATCCCTTCTCTTTCTTGAAATTTATTTCCTTTTAATGATGATATTCCATTGAATAAAATAAAATGTTTAGCTAAATCTGTTCCAGGACTAAATTCTTTTTCTAATCCTAATCTTTTAAGTCTTTCTCTTCCTAATTTTGTATCTTCTATAAGTACAGATGAAGCTACTTTTAACCAAGCATTTCTAGAATTTAAATAAGATATTTCTTGAGGAGTTCTTAGTGAATTTACACCACTTCCCTGTATTTTTTGACGCTCATTTACTTGTCGTCTAACATAATTATTGAATCCTTCTCCTACTAAATTTCCCATAACTTAAGGTTATATTTTAACATAAATAATTATTCTTCAGGAGCAAAATTGCTTTCATTTAATCTTTCATACTCTGATATAGTTGGAGATGGATTAGAAGGGATTCTTATTTGGGATCCTATTGGGGGTGTAAGTGAACTTTGATTTAAACTAGCATTAGCTATAGATATAATCCACCATAAAGAAGAATCATTGTAATACTGTTGAGCTAAAATATCATATCTATCTCCTATAGTTGTATAAATGTATATATCTTCAATAGATCTTGGGATTTCTGGGTATTTTACAGTAGTATACATTTGTTGGCCCTCTTGTGATTTAGTTAATGGAGTAAAATTATAACGTCTCATATTTTATTTAGGTCTTTTATCATAATTATTATTAAGCCCATTATTTAAAGCTAAATATCTTTCATTTCCATATCTAGTAACTGGGTTATATTTATCATTTGATCCCCCAAAAATAAGTTGTTGTTTAGATGGTCTAAAGTTATGAATAGGAGTAAATGTAAATCCTGTTACCTTACATATATGGGGCATTTCTTTAACACTATTATCAGAATAAATAGTATTATCTTTATCTCTAAGTTCTTCACTTGAAGGAATTGCTATTTCCCAAGGTGATTCTTGAGGAATTTCTAAATTTATTGCTTTTATAAATCCTGGAAGTTCATAACACCAACCACCTAAAGTTAATTGAACTAAAGGTCCTGTCATATATCCCGCACTAGTATAATCTGGGGCTAAATTAGAAACAAGAAAATTTAATTTTCTGTACATTTCCATTATTTCAGGTCTTGATTGGGCTGCTGCTGTAAAGGACATATTAATACTTCTATCAAATCCTGTATAATTATATAAAGCTTCTCCTCTTCCCATATATTTTTGAGGAGTCCATTCAGCATTATATGCATCATTAAATGAATCTATGAATGCTCTAAAATGAATAAATTGTTTATTATCCGGGTTTTCTGAATCTATTGCAGCTATTCTGAATTTTACTAAATCATTTTTAGCTACATCTTCTCTTACATTTTTAGATTGGTATATAGGTTGGGCATTAATTTCATCCACTGCTCCCATGGGCTCATTAGTTATAGGATCTAATTTCCCTAAAGTATAATTTATAATATTTCCTTTTTGTCCTGGGGATTTATAGTGTATTCTGGAAGTTGCAGGACCATCTATTGTTCTATTTTTAGCAGCATCATAAGAAGGGGCTATTCCTGTAACAAAAGATTGTTTTTGTTTACTTATTTCATAAATTTCTTCTCTAAAATCTGTTATAGTATTATCTTTTCCTTTAAAAACATCAAATCCATGTAATCCATTTTTAATATTTCCATTTGCATTTTCATTAGTTTCACGTACCGGTACATCCTCACCTTCTATTGATGATATAGGGGCAGGAGGAAAAAATCCATTATTTTGAAGAAAAGAATTACCTACTCCTGTTCTTAAAGGTGCACCATATCTATCTGTTGCAAACGGTATTCTTGTTTTACCTATTCCTACTATTGAATTTGGTCCCCCACCATAAGCTAAAATTTCAGTAGATCTATCAGAAATTTGATTTGGCTTTAATAAAGATTTGTTAATTTTAATTTCGCCTCTTTTATTAACTCTTTTAGTTAATCCTTCATCACCATCTATTTTAATTTGTGTTAATTGAACTAATCTATTATTTTTAACAGAAATTATTTTGTTTTGACCAAATAACGGATCTTTTTCTTGTAATGTATCTAAATAGGTATTAGGTCCTCTAAAAGGAACTAAACCTTGTTTTGGGATATGAAACCCTTCTAAACTAATTCCTGCTTGAGCTAATGTATTTAAAGGAGTATAAACTCCCTCATTTAAACCTATACCACTAGCTTGGGTTCTAACTCCTATTCTTGAAAGTAAATTTTGTTTTGCTGTGAATAAAACACCATTAGGGGAATCTTTATTATCTAAAAATTTTCCTAATCTTCTTACATCCGTAATAGTATCAGCAATTCCTCTAGCTCCTCCTCTAAATAAAAAATCTTGACTTGATGGTGGGATTTGTTCGTTTACCCCAGGAATAGGGACAATTTCATAAGGTTGACCATTGTCTCCTCCCACATAATCTCCAAATTTTAAAGATTTTAAATTAGTTTGTAGTGTTACTAAAGGCATTTTTTATTTTAGTAGTTTCCTCCTATAGGTCCACTAACTGGATAAGTTCCATTACTAAATCCCATCCCTAAATGAGGTTCTCTAGCAGTTAATGGTGATGTTGGTTTATTTCCATTTGCTGCATCTAACTCTGAAGGTTGGGGTTTGGTTTGATAATTTGTAAAATATCCATTAAATGGAATATTTGGATTTCCATTTATAGAATATTCATCTTGGAGTTTTGATTGATCTGTAGCACCTACTGGTGTAGGAATAGTTCCTCCATTAGCTCTAGATAAATCTGATCCTGCTGTTGTTAACATATTTTCTAATCCCATAATTTTAATTTTAAATGTTTATTATAAATATAAAAAAATAAAGTAAGTTTATTGAATTCTTCTTACATTATTTAAAGTTGGTATACCTACTTGATTTAAAGATGTACCATTTAATGCTACCTGGGGAGGTGTATTTTGTAATGTTTGGGTTTGATTATTTACAGCTCCAATTAATTCATCCATTTTCTTTTCTGCTCTACTTTCTTGTCCTTCTTGAATAGCTACATTTGCTCCGCCTCCTAAAAGACCTATTAAACCTCCTATAATAGAACCGGGTATTGCTCCTACTCCACCAAAAGCTGATCCTATAAGTGCACCCGCGGCAGCTCCACCTCCTACTGATAAAGCAGCTCCTCCTACACCGAATTGTTCTTCTTTTAAAGCCTGCATTTCTTTATATTTTGCCCTTTCTTTAGCAGTAGCTGTTCCTTGTACTACTTTTTCTTCAAGTTTATCCATTCCAGATTGGATTCTTTTTTCTCGTTCCTCACTTCCAAAATATTGAAATATTGTACTATTAGCTATGCCTGTTAAAGCATCTGCTATATCTTGTAAAGTTCCACCACTTACTAAATCAGAAAAAATTTCTTTTGCCTTTTGAAGATTTTGTTTAAATGTTTCAGCAGCACTAACTTGATTCATAGCAACTTCAAGATCTTCTTTACTAAGTTTTCCAGCAGCTAAACGATTAGCTTTATCTATTGCACCTGCCTGTCTTAATCTTTTAATTTGGTCTCCTGTTTCAGTTCCCTGAAATTTTTGTTGTATAAAAGCATCCGATAATTGATCAACTGTTAATCCAGCAGCTTTAGCTAAAGCTTCCTGTTGAATAACATTCATTTTAGAAAACTCATTTATTCCTCCAATAGTTTTAAATATCTCTGTAGCAGCCCCAGCATAATCTCCATTTAAAGCTGCTAACCTAGCTCTTTCAAGATTTATATCTCTGCCTATTAATAGTTCAGCAGAAAGTTCATCTGTTATAGATTGTTCAAAATTTAGTAAACTATTAGACATACCTCTAGCTGTTTCTAAATTTATACCTAATGCTGCAGCTTCCATAACACTCTTAGCAAGTTCCTTAGTACTACCTCTAAAATTTATTAAAATTTGTCCACTTACTTTAGACATTTCACTTAATATTTTAGATTGATTAAATAGCATCTTATTCTCATTAGCAAATTCAACTATAGTATCTTGAGTAATATCTAATCCATCTTTACCTAAGTTATTTTGAACAGCAAAAATTTTATTTAAATTAGCAGCTTCTGCTCCCTGTAAACCTAATTGTTTAGTTATTAAAATTTGGGCTTGTAATTCTTCTCTTGTAGGGAATAGATTTAATTTAGATAATTCTAAAAATTCATTCATAGCTACTACTAAATTTTCAGTAGTAGCATACACACTACCCATAGTGTGCTTCATTTCTATTAAAGTATTTCTTACGTTTGTTGCTTCTTGAAATGAAAGAGTAAATTGTTTAGCCATTTGCGTTACCTGAGTATTGGCAGCAAATGCAGCTTCAACAAAGAATTTTAAAACATCTAGTATTACTTTTGCTATTGCTAAAGGTGCAAAGGCTTTACTTATTACTCCTCCTAATGCTTTAAATCCTGCTTTTCCTCCTGCAATAAATGCAGATTGTGTTTTTGCTTGAGCTTTAGCATTTTTTAATAATTTAAGAGCATGACCACCTGATTTTCCTTGAGTTATATCTTCTAAATTAAGAGATTTTATTCTTTCTTTTGTAAGTCCTTTACCTGTTTTTAGCTCTTCAGCAGTTAATTTACTTAATCTTTTTTTTATCTCTGAAGCTTTAGCGTTACTTATAACAGTTTCTCTAGATGCTTTTGCTGCTGCTTCAAACGGTCCAGATAATTTTCTTAAACCTGGAATATCCTTTATTATTTCTGAAAATTGAGAGAAAAAAGCTGTAGAACCATCTAATTTTGCAGAATCTTCAGCCATTCTTCCATACTCATTAGCTAATTCCTTAGCACTATCTCTAGCATTAGATAAATTCCTTATTTGTCTTTGTAAAGTATCATTAACAAATCTATTCTTTGTCTTTCCTTGTTGTTCATATAAATTTTCTATTTGGGCATTTAATTGTTTTACTACATTTAGATTTTTTTCTTGTTCCTTTATTGCCTTAGCTGTGCCACTAGCACTTTTTTCAGCTTCTTGTTGAAGTTTAGCAAATTGGTTTGCAGACCTGGTTATATCTGAAAATGCAGATTTTGAATCAGCAAGTAATTGACCTTGCCTTTGTAATGATCTATTAACTGCAGTATATTCGCTTTTAATATCCGTTACGGAGCTTTTGATAGCTTCAACATTTTTTAAAGCTTCTTTATTTAAACTAAAAAAATCGTCTGCCATAGAATGTTTTATTATAAATATTTAAAAATTATGGCTTTTTGATGTTTTTAGTTATATAATCAGGAGGTGATATTTTTGTATTACGTTTTGCCTCTTCTTTTGCTTCTCCACTTACCCAAGTTTTTTCTGATTTTTTAGTAGCTTCTTCTCTTTCTTTATAAAATTGGTTAATTTTATTATGAGTAAATTTCCTAAGCCATACAGGCATATTGTATACAGTATCATAATCGTATCCTCCTTGGCCATGGAATACAATTTCATGTATAATGTTAAAAATTTTAAAACGAATTGAAGATATGTTATCAGGCGTCAGGCCAAAAAAAGTTAATATTGATGGGAATCATGACCTCCTCACCATGATTTGTTATAAAACTCATGTCAATGTCTGGAGAAATATCTTTAATGTAATTTCTTAAAGCTCTTGCATCTTGAGCTAAAAGATAATTCTCAACAAAATTGGCAATTTCGTTTCTTTCCGTTGTCCCATCAACAGAAACTATTGTGTGTTTTAATCTAGTAGTTACTTCAGCTGAAGTATTTTTTGAGATTTTTGATAGTGATGTAATTTCTTCATCAATTTTATCATTTTCTTTATCTGTTAAAAATTTAAATTCAATTTCTGAGGTAGATTTAGGTAAGGTAAATTTTCCTGTTCCTTGTTCAGTAACTAAAGAAGAATCAAATTCTTTATTTTTTAATTGAGAAAGGTCTACTTTATAATTTTCTTCATTATAAGTAAATTCATAATCTTGTCCATATCCTAAAATACGAGCAGCTACCATAATAGCATTTTTATCTCCAATACATAAATCTTTTAAATCAACTTTTTTCATTGTTAAAGATTCTAGTAATTTATCTAAAACTATTCCTTTTTCTATGAAATTTTGATTAGTTAAAATATCCTCTTCTTTAGCTGTCATATATTTTAACTCTACCTTTCCACTTGATAAAGGATTACTTTTAGGATAAATTAAACCTTTGGAGGGTAATTCTACTTCTTCAGTAGGAAATTTAAATTCTGCCATAATCTTTTATTTATTAATAACTTTTAATTTGCTATAAATATCAATATAAAAAAGGAGCTTGACATAGCCAAGCTCCCTTTAATAAAATATTTAATTTTTTTAAAAATTTAATACACAGTAATCAACTCCTAATGTTAATTCAATTTGTTTTGCTTCATTTTCTGTATCCCAGCTATAATCTCCAAATGTAGCTTCTTTAACAAAAGCACCTTTTAATATCCATTCAGAAACTACATCACCTACTGGGCCTAGTACATTAATTCTTAAATCTTTTTTATAAAAATCAGAATAACCATCTCTACCAGTTACTGATTCATGGTGTAATCTTACCCATTCCATTACTGCTTGTGCACCTGATGGTGTAATTGGATCAAATAATGTCATTGTAATATCATTCCATACTGTTTTACCTTTAACTTTTCTTAAAACGTTAATATGGTTTAATACTACTTCACCTTGTGTAAGTGATATTGCGCTTACTCCTTTAATAATAAAGCTGGGTATACCGTTCATATAAAGAACAAACCTATTAGCTTGTTTTGGTTCAAAAGGTTGGAAAAATATCTGGCTTGAGTCTAATATTGGCATTTTATTCTAATTTATTTCTGGTTATAAATATCCGATTCTTTAATTTTTTAATAGCTTGCTCCACCACCTGCACCATCAAAGGTAGCTCCTGTTGGTTGTACATTGAAATCTAAATAAATAAATTCAGCTGTTCTAGTTGGTTGGATATAAATTTGGCCTACTAACTGATTTCTATCTATAACATCTGGTGTATTGTTTGTATCATCCATTACTACTTTAAAAGCGTATAATCCCTGTCTTTGTTGTACACTTGCTAAGTATGGGTTGACTTGACTTAAGAAATTATTTCTTGTAGCTATTGAATTTTGTTCAAATACTAAGTTATCTGCTATTTGAGAAATGTAATTTTTAAGAGCAATTAATAATCTTCTAACATTTACTCTATCTAAAGCACTTGCTTTTTTCTGCATTGTTTTTTGACCAAATATTACTACTCCTGTGTTTGGGAATGTAGCTATTGGGTTAACATTAGCTCCATATAGTGTATCTCTATTACCATTTGTTAAAGCTCTTTCAGTTCTTAATACTGTTGATAATCCACCTCTATTTAGACCTGCTGGTGCAAACCAAGCTTCTCCTGCTCTATCATTAAATGCATATGCTCCTGGTATCATAGTTGAAGCCGGTACCCAAACTTGTTGTCCTGTATCTGGATCTAGTGTTTGTAACCAAGGCCAATATGTTGCAGCATATGAAGAATCTACTCCTGCAGCCCCATTTGTTACTTGAGATAAGGTTGCACTATATTCTCTTAAATCTATAATAGATAAATTATCTCCTCTAAGTTGAGAATTATTTACTAATGTTGATAAAGGTGAAGAATGATTTTGTCTTGTTAAACCTGGGGCTGAAATAAGGTTATATTGGAATAAATCTTGATTAGCTAGTAAGTTTATTGAATTTGTGTAATTACCCGCTACTAATCCCTGTGTATCAGTACCATCGATAGTTTCATAAAAATTAGCAGCTCTACCTACAAATGGAGTACCTGTAGCACTACCAAATGATCCAGATCCTGCTAATGGAATAGATCCAGTAAATTCAGATTTTGCGGTTCCATTATTATCAAAATAATTTAAAGTTTTAGAATTTACTGATTTTACTCTTACAAATTGACTTAATGTATTATAAGTTCCTTCATTTTTAATATAATAATCCGAACCATCATTAGCTACTACTTGCTTAGAATTACCTATTACCTTTTCAATATAATTCGAAGCATTAGGATCTAGTGATAAATCTGCCCAAGTTTCTAATACTGTCTTAGAAGTAGTAGTATCATTACCTCTTCTAATTAATAAGCTAAATGTTCCCTTTGCCGTATCAGGTTGAACTATTTCCCATCTTAAATTATCTTTAGTACCATTTGTTAAAGTTCCATTTGCTCCTGTAGATCCACTACTATTTGCTATAGTACCTTCTGTTAAGGTTTCTAAAGTAAATGTATTATTAAATGTAGCTGCAGTACCACCACTTAAAGTAACACCTGTATCTGTTCCTCCTGATCCTATTAAATCTATAAATGAACCACTAAATATTTGAGTTCCATTTCCTGGACTAACAGAAGAAGATAATGCTAATACTCCTGCAGCTTGGCTGGCTGTAAAAAGTGCTGAAGCACTAGTATTAATTTCTGTTACTAATCCTGCTACTCCTCCTGTATAAGAAAAGGTATTAATACCTGGGTAATCTGGTAAACCTGTACTGGAAGAAACAAAGATATTTATTTGTCCACCCGCTGTTACAAGTCTAATACCTTCTTTATTTTCTAAAGCCATAGCCCCAACATCTATACTTGCTGTAGCTACAGTACCTGCACTAGCTACTCCTGAATTTGGAATATTAGTACTAGTTGCGGAAGTATAAGAACCTGATACTACCCTAGTTACTAATAGTGAATCTCCACCTTGTTGGAAATAATTATATGCTGAAATTGAAGTAAAGTAAGTGTATTCTACGCTACCACTTTCAACTATACAACCAAAGGTATTTTTATAATCTGAAAAAGAACTAACAAGTGTTGGTAAACCTACTGGTCCTTTTACTGTAGGACCTAAAATTGCTGCTCCAGCTTGTAAGGGTTGTGCTGAGATAAATGTGTTGTCATTTTCTCTTGCTAATACGCCTGGTGATAAAAGTACTTCTGCCATTTTTTAATGAATTAATTTTGTTATAAATATTACAGAAGCTCTTAAAAATGCGACTAAGCCTTAATAAATTCGCCGCTTTCTAAATTTACTGTTCCTTGCCCATATTTTTTTTCTATTTTTTGAGCAGTTGTAGTTTGATTACTCTCTAGAGCTTCTAACTGTTGTTGTATTAAATTCTTTTGTTTAGTAAAATATGTTAATTGGTATTCTACTTGACCTAATCCATAAACTAGATCATTTTGTTGTTTTTGTAACGAAGTTAAATTTTCGACTTCTTCTTTTGTTAAAACTATGTTTTTAGCTGTCTTTGCCATGTTTATAAATATTAATTGTTTATTTAAAAATTAATAATACTTAAAAGTATCATAAAACCATTTGTAATTATTCTTAACCCAATTTGCTGCTTGGGTACCTAGAACCTGATTATAATCTTTTTTTACAGGTTCAACTTTACTTTTTATAGTGTGATCACCATATATACCATATACTTGATCATCTTCTTGAGTAATTTGTTCCACATTATTAAAATCATGTTTAAATTGTGGTAATTCTAAAAAATTATAAACTTTTTCTATTT
>VMHT01186809.1_pt1 | contig 11566 bp, 11 predicted proteins | sample 4693611 | NCBI WGS metagenome assembly VMHT01 (sample SAMN12280063, study PRJNA550983) | marine metagenome | isolation source: seawater sampled from same location over 5 years 0.02-0.2 micron viral filtrate | place: USA: collected off the coast of southern California halfway between the port... ... | reverse complement strand
TCGTCCGTCCCGTCGAACTTGATGGACCTGTTAAACTTGTTAAACTCTAATGGCTTATCAATAAACTCCCTCGTAACCTGTTTGGTTAGGGGTCTAGTAAGGGAACTTATAGTAGGCATCCAGGTATTTAGTAGGCGCTTCTCTCGTTCACAGGCTTAACGACAACGTGATAGTCTTCTGAGCCAGCTCCAAATCCAAAGACAACTCTAAGACTGTTGCTTGCTGTGGTGAAAACAATCTGGCCGTCCGCTGTAAATTCAGCATCAGCGCCTAGACTTACATACTGAGCGGCTTGACCACTAGCACTTACATCGTGTTGAAGTGTAACCTTTGAAGATTGAAAGCCAGAAGACCCAGCAACTATAGAAAATAGTCCAGTGCCTCCGTGCCACTTCAGATCGTAAGGTCCTGAGCCTCCTACTTTTAGTTCAGATATTCCGTATTGCATGATTTATAGTTCTTTCTCTTTTAGTAATTCATATTAGACCCAGATCCTCCGCTTCCTCCTGTATTTACAGTGGGCCTTCTAATAATAAGACTGCCAATACCCTTACCACGCCTTGCTTTATCCTTCTTTCTAGGCTTCTTTTGAACTGCCACTTCCGTAGGTGGAGGGGGCGGTGGTGGTGGTGGGTCCGCTTGGACAATCTTTGGTCTACTGCACATGGTATTTAGAGGATGTTCTCATTCTGTTCTTGGAAGACAGCCTCCAGAAACTTAATCACAGCTCTTTGGCCATAATAAAAGTCTAATTCGCGGAGACTAGTGGATGTATCAAAGTCCTTTTGAGGGAACCTTTCTTGCAAGGCATCTAGGAAAACCTTTGATACTGTGGGGAAATCTTTATTTTGAATTATCATATATGGCTAGAGGTCGTTAAGAACTTCAGGAAGTTTCTCGTTATTGATCCACTCTTTTGTCTGCAATAGGCACATAGAGTTCCACACTACAGCACCCAAATGGTCTTCCTCTTCGTCCCCCTCCATAAATGCCCACATGTGTCTGTAAATGCTGTCAACATAACGACTTAGAGGGATTCCCTTTTCCCAATTAGACCTCCCATACTTCAGTGCTCCATCCTCAAATCTCTTTGAAGCAGCACGCAGGGCAGCAATAGGTAACAACGAGGGCAGCCCCTTGCCATTCATTGCATCCCTCACAGCTCCACTTGCGAACTGACTGCGCTCTCCTGAGTCTGGTAGTTTTCTTACTGTGGGGTCCATAGCTTTATCTCCTGTGTTTCTCTGTCGTATTCGTTGTGTCTAAGGATTCTTGCAAGCCTAGCAGTTAGCAGTGCGTCATCTGCTGTGAGGCCCTTGGATTCATAGACATCGACCACTGTTTCCCATGACTCTCCATGCTTGTCTAGCAGCTTTTGTGCTGTGATTAGTCCTACACCGGGGACCCCAGAGTATCCATCAGTAGAGTCACCAGCCATTGCTTGGACAAGGTGGAACCTATCGGCTTCCTCGTCTGTGGTGTCCTTTGTCTCATCCTTAAGGAAGTTATACCAAGTGCAAGGGAGTGTTCCAAAGTCCTTGTCACCACTGACTGCAATGGTGTTCTCCCTGTCTCCTGTGGCTAGGATTCCAATGACATCATCAGCTTCCAGGTTGTCCCACTTGTCTCCATTGAAGGTCTCCATCATCCACTCCCTGATCTCATTGATACCAAGGGGGCTTCTCTTGTCCTTTCGATTAGCTTTGTATTCAGGGAACAAGTCATACCTGAAGTTTCTCCTATCAGAGAAGATGGTTGTGACCTCAGTAGTCTCCAGCTTTTTTAGGATGTTTTCTATTAGCTGAATTGCTTCGTCCTTGGCTTGGTTAAAGTCAGTGTGAATGGTGAAGATGTCATCCTCCCATTTAGTCTCCACTTCAGCAGCAAATGCTGCCCTATAGAGAATCATGTCGCCGTCAATCAATGCTTGTTTCATATTGTTTAGTGAGTTTGTGCCCAGTTAGCTCCTATCTTGAACTCTCCATCCAACGGGCATTTGAAGTTAAGGATGGTTCCTGCCTTGATGATTGCGCTGACAAACGAATGACCAAGGGCATCTGCTTGTTTCTTGTTGCATGAGAACTGGACCTCATCGTGGACATTGGCGTGCAGGTCGTAAGGAATGTCTTTGTTATCCATCTCGAACTCCACCAGTGCTTGCTTCATAACTACAGCACCAGCCGATTGAAGCAGCAAGTTCAGTGAGCTGTGCATTGATCGACAAGGAAGAGTCCTACCGTCAAGCCCGTGGAGCACTCCATGTTTTTGCACTTGTTGGTGAACAGCAGAGGTAAGCGATTTGATTGCGGGGATCTTAGACATGAAGGATGCCTTTAGTTGCTTCCCTTCTTTAGTTGATCCACCAACGATCTCACCAATCTTCTTGTCTCCTGCGCCATATAAAAAAGCGTATATCATCGTCTTCGCTTGGTCCCTATTTTCCAAACCCGCAGCCTTCTGATTAACAGTATGGATGTCCCCTTCAAGAATCTCCTTTGCATACTGACCCTTGTCCCACTGATACATATAGTGAGCAAGACACCTAAGCTCCAACCCAGAAGCGTCAGCACCTACAAGCACCTTGCCTTTGGGGGCGGTAAACAAAGACCTGCATTGTTCTCCATACTCAGCTCTGACTGCTGGAACCTGGGCCATGTTTGGATGGTGATGACTACACCTACCACTCACAGTTCCCAAGGTATTGACTGACCCATGTAGTCTCCCTTTGTGTTCTAACTTAAGCCACGCTTGGTTCCCTTCAGCTACCTGACCGAGCCTCTTGCTGACAAGCAGGTATTCAAGAAGCTTCAGTGACTGAGTTGTGTCGATCTCCCTAAGGACTGCCTCGTTGATTGCTGGTCTCTTCCCGTCGTATTCCTTTGGATCCCACCCGTCAGCCATTAGTCGAGCTGCTATCTGGTCCCTTGATGCTGGGTTAAATGGGATCTCTTTGGTTTTCTTTGGTCCTCGCTCTACGTCCTTTGCTTTGTGTCCGTCAGCTACAGCAGCCTTCTTGCTTGCGTATTGTTTCCCATCAGCAACCCACCAGCATGACTTCATCTCTGTGACTGTAGGCCCAAAGACTTCCTGTAGTTCCTGCTCGATCTCAGTGCGTCTGACCATCAGCGTCTTGATCAGCTCACCGGCAGAGTCCTTATCAAATGGAAACCCAGTCTCTGTTTGCTTCCTCATTGATCTGGCAAACGATGTCTCAAGCATCAGGGCTTGGTGTGAGTATTTCTTTTTCTCAACAAGGAAGTGAAACAAAGAGGCAGTTACCTTTACATCTTGGACGCAGTAGTCTTCCATCTCTTGGCTCCACTCGCTCCAGTCTTCTGTCTCTCCGTGATCGTTCTTGTGTATCCCAATGCGAACACCCCAAGCTTTCAACGAGTGACTACCAATCAGCTTCTTTGGGAACTCCTGTCTCTTAAAGTCATCAGCCTTGAGGTCTGGGTAGGACAACTGAGCAATGATCTTTGTGTCGAATATTGAGTGATGAGTCCATCCATACAAATGCTTCAAGGCAGGACCATCAAAGTTAATCGCGTTGTGTCCAATCACGAAGTCATGCTCACTCAGTAAAGCCAAGCCATCCTTTATGTTGTCCGCTTGGAACCTGTGAACCTTCTCTTCGTAGTCGATAACAACCATGCAGTGGAGAGTCTTTAGGTCCTCCAAGGTGTCCCAGTTGTCTATCGCTTGTGTCTCTATATCAAAAAATGCTGTCTTCATTGTTTTCAGTCTTAGTCTCGTTGTTGAATTCATTCGCTATATCTTCTGTAAGCAGTCCAGTCTCAATGTCAAAGTCGAGAGAACAAGCAATGCCTGTCTGTCCACTGAACCTGTTCTTGAGAACTCTTAGCTGTGTCTTGTTTCGTTCCTCTGCGTCCTGCTGGTTTCTCTCTAGTCCAATCACCATGTCACTTAGCTGGGCAATACCAGCAGAGCCACGCAGTTGAGCCAGTGATGTTGTTGCTCCTTCCTCATGGCCTCTCCCTTCAGGACGCTTGAGGTGACTAACAAGGATAAGAGCTATGTTTGTTTCTTCTACCAGTGACCTAAGCTTGGTCATGGTGTTATCAATCATTCGTCTTTCATCCCCGTCCCCCATGCCACTTACCACAATAGACAAGTGATCCAGAACGATGACCTCAGTGTCCAAAGCAAGAGCAAGGAAACGAATGTGGGAAAGCAAGTTGTCGCTATCAAGACTCCCAAAGTGGTCATACAGAAACAACCGGTCACTACCTACCGTTGACTTAAAAGCCTCATGGAACTCATCAGTTACCTGAAAGGTTTCCTGTAGGTGGAGCTGTTGTTTCATCTCAATACCCACAAGAGACAAACCAGTTCTCTCAATGGATTCCTCAAGGGCAATGTAACCAACTTTCTTTTCAGTAGTAGTGAGCAAGTGGTGGGCGATTACCTTACACACCTGACTCTTACCGATACCACTACCAGCACAGAAGGTAACTATCTCTCCCTTGCGTAGTCCTCTGGTCAACTCGTTTAAACCAAAGAATGGATAAGGTGTGGACTCGTAGGTCTTTGGGTTTGTTAGTCTCTCAAGTAACTCAGTGCCAGCAACGATGTCATCAGGTCTCCACACCTTGGCTTCCCACATGGCCTTGGTTATCTCTTCACCTCTACCGGCAAGAAGTAACTCAGAAGGATCCTTCATTGGGAGCCTAGCTATCTTCCCTCTACCAGCAGGTAACAAGTGCGCTACCTCAATGGCAGCCTTGCGTCCCACTTCGTCTTCATCAAACATCAGGATGACCTCTTGGAATCGAGAGAGCCACTCCATCTGTTTTTTAATTACAGACGCTGCTGAGTTAGCCCCCAACCCAAGAGAAACAACAGGCCACTTGTTCCCATTAACCTGACTGACACTCAGGCAATCTATCTCACCCTCAGTAATGATCAGCTTGTTGCCCCCGTTGGGCCATAGGTGCTGACCAAAGAAGTGATCAGGGTTTCCACTACACCTGAACTTCTTACCCTCGAATCTATACTTCTGGGCTATCTGCTTACCATCCAGGTTGTAGTAGTTGGCTATATGACATAGCTGTCCTCCTAGTTCTCCTACTTGGTAGCCAAACTTTTTACAGGTATCTTCGTGGAGTTTCCTGTGGGGAAGAGCTTGATACTCCCCAGTAATAAATACATTTGTTTGTTTTGGTTTTGATGTGGGAGCACCCTCTGGTTTGAAGGGGCTTGGGGCTGGTGTCCATTTATCACAAGCGTAACACTTGGTGGACCCGTCGATGTTTATTGTCATCCCATCACTACTCCCACACTCTTCGCATGGTTGGTGAATGAGAGCAGCTTCTATTGTAGCCACGATATAGGTATCTCTCTTTCGCACCACAGGAACCCATGCTTGTCACACCAGTCCCCGTAGGTTGTTTTGCTTTTTTTGCTTAATGTGTTTTTAGCACGCTGAAATACAAACCGGATGTCTAACGCTGGGTTGTCCCGTCTAACCATCAAGTGCTTTGTTCTGTCTGATGGTTTCCAGAAGCCCTTCACCTCCAACACAACTCCATTCCCAAGAATGAAATCAGGAGTGTAGTGACACACCCTCGTATACTTCAGCCGCATGTCCTCGTATGAGAAAGACACCCCGGCCCCCGAAAGAGCCGAGGCAATCCTCTTCTCAAACTTAGAACGGTATGCTTCCGCTTGATTTTTCTTCCTCGTTCTCAAACTCAGTCTCAAAGGTTTCACTAACAAAGCCGTCCCCTTCGTCACTAAAGCCAAAGTCACTACCACCACCGAACTCTTTTAGATCAATGATTTGTGCTGCCCTCAGTCGAAGAGAGATACCAGTAACTAGTCCCACTCCCTTTTGATTCATCGACCAGCAGAAAGGCTCAACGGAAAGCTTTAAGATAGAACCATTACCCACGTTGGGTTTGTCGTTAATCTTTTTTCCCTTTGAATCAACCAACGCAACAGAGAACTCAAGAACTCCCTTATCGGTTAGCTTCTTTGCTATCTGCTTGGCATAAATCTGGAAGTCACCTTCCTTTGTAATACTGCAAGGATACCCCTCGCTTTCTCCATGCGGCTTGCCTGTATCCTTTTGCACTTTGGCATGATATGCCTCATACATTTTTCTCACTTGAGCATCAAAGACCTTGAAGTCGTTTTCACTTACGTGAATCTTTGCGCTATAAACCCCAGCGGGATTAAAAGCAGTGTCAGGTTCGGTCAGGCGAGGCCAAAAAGCTCTTCCTGCTGGTGTTGTCATTATTTTATTTGCCATATCTGTTATTTCCTTTCGTTGTTTTTTGGTTCTTCTGTAATGTAAACATCGCAAAGCATTGCAAACACTCGTGCGCTGGTTACTAATTCTTTCTCACTGAAATCAAATGCTTCTGGGTCTATGTCTGCTCCGTCATCGTTAGCTTTCTTGAGGAGTCCAAAGTTCACTGCTGCTTGGGCTAAACTATTCCACCCATCAATCAGCTCGTTTGTTGACTTATCTATTGTCCCCATAGTTCAGAGGCTAAAGTTCTAAATGCTTTTTCTGCTTGGGCAGGAACGACTCCGTTTCCCAAGAGCCTAATCCGGTCCACCCTTTGGGAAGGCCCATCAGTTGCTCTACCCACTCCTCGTTCAGACGGCAAGACTCTGCTCGCTTCCCAACCATGTTGTTCTTCGTGTGGTAGTGAGACGTAAACTTGTGAACCTCTCTTCCCAGCAGGAAGTTGCTTGGTGTGTTCTCGCAAGACTTTGCTGTCCCGTCCTTCCAGTCCCTGGCGGTTGGTGTGGGCCAAGATAAAGACTCGTTTTCTTTGGTGTCCGTAGCCAACTTCTGACGCTGAGAATATTCCCCACGCCGACTTGTAACCAAGCTCTTCCAGATCCTCAAGGACTTCGCTGAGTCCAAGGGTAATATGTCCTTCGACGTTTTCGAGGAATACGGCAGTTGGTTTACAAAGTTGAATTCCTTTTGCAAGGTAGGGCCAGAGGTGTCTTGGGTCTGCTGTTCCCTTTCGTTTACCACAGTTTGCAAAGGGTTGGCAGGGGTAACCGGAATGGAGAATGTCCACCTTGTTACGAAACTCTTGGAATGGGAACTCTTTAACGTCCGTCCAGATAGGAGCTGGAGCCATTTGATTCGTTTCCATCTTCGCAACCAAGTTTGCCACGGCGAAGGCTTCGATCTCCACATAAGCCACTGGGCTGATTGCTCCGAAAACTCTTGCGAGTCCAAGCCCAAGTCCGTCATATCCTGAACAAACTGAGAGGTGTGTAACTGTTTGGGTATGACTATCATTATCTCTAGCTAAAGAAGTAAGTTGAGTCATGGATCTTTGTTATTTTTGCATCCCCAAACTCAGGTGGAGATGGAAATGAGATGTCAGGATGCTGATCAGACAGTTGTTTAGACCAGTCAGATAGTAAGTCAACATCAAACATGTTTACGAAGACATCCCTAAGTATCCTTGAGAGGTCATCACACTTTGTTGCGTGGGTTCCATAGCTGTCATGCACCATTGCGAAATCGTAGATCCCTGCCTCTTTGTTTGCTCTTACTACTGTCTTGTGAAGAGCCGCAGCATCAAGGGCATGAACAAAGTTAGGACTCACTCCGTTGGCTTGTTTCCTTCTACATATCTTGTCGCTCTCTTCGTTGAAGCGGATCCAGGTTGCCTCACCTGACACCCATGTTTTCACTCGTTTGCTGTGAAGTTGTTTGTAGTCCTGAATCACAGGGAACCCACTTGGACTGTTCCAAAACAAAGGGCGCTGCTTCTGGCTGATCAAACGAGAGCACTCTTGGAACCACTGCATGACCTCCTTTGGTTTCTCAAGGACCTCCTCAATACCCTGCCACACCAAGCCAGCAAGATAGTTTGTTGCCATTACTTTTTCTCTTGGATCAAATGGACTCCTTCGTTTCCGGTCATGGATCTCATCCTCAAACCACTCCACAACATAGGCCCTGTTGCTGTAGCTTGTCAGCCCGTAGGAGTAACACATCACAGGACGCTTACAGGTTGACCTAGTGATTCCAAACTGGAGCCACTCCTTGGAAAACAATCGTCCTTCACTGGCATCCTTTCTTAGATACCCCTCTACCCTCTCTGCTACCACCCTGTAGATGTCCGCTGGTGTCTCAGTGGGAAGCACATTTGTTGCACTCATGCCATACGGGTCCCGAATAAGCATCGAAAGAATCTGCAAGCCGTTGTTGCTGGCATCCATAGACACAGGAAGAAACGTCTCAAGCTTTCCAGTAGATGTCAGCTTAGCCCACTCAAAACACCAAGCAAGAAACTGAAATGGTTTGTCCGCTTCAGTCCAAAGGAGTTCTCTTTTTGGGTTGGCTGCTATCTTTTGTGCATCCTTTGCAAAGTCGTTTGCCCACTCGACTCGCTTGTCCAAAGTAACCTTGTCGTTCCCCCATGTGTTAGCCCCGTGAATCGCAAGCCAACGGTAGGCTTCGTTTGTTTTTACCTTCTCTCCACGGGAGAACCTCAGTAATCCCCGGCACATATCAGGCCCTTGAATGCCTAGAAAACTAGGGATATTGTAGACTCTACCTCTGAAGTCACAGTTGCTTGGGTAGAAGAACCTGGTGGACCTCATCTTGTCTGCCAAGTAGAGAACCTTTCCAACCAGTAGCCTTCTTGATTTCGTGGAGGCGTTCCGCTTGTAGACACCAGCAGCCATCATCTTCCACCTAGTCAGTGCCTCCTTGTCTTCATGGATCGCTTTTGAAAATGGTGGTAGCGTCTCGTCTTCTCTTGATGGAAACCCGGTGATCTCAAGGGAGTTCTCCCAAGCCCAACTTGTGACATCAAGAACCTCACTGTTCACCCTCCACGGTGTCTGCTGAATCAGATTGCAAGCCTCCATTGGCTCAGGGATAACGGCTGGCGCATCCCGTAGGTGCTCCATGTTCCTTGTCTTTATGAACGGAAGCTTTGGTAGAGTTGTTCCCGCTGTATCATACCCACCATCCCATATGTTCTCCCACTCTCTCGGGGTGTCTGCTGTGGGTAGCCAAAACGGTTCCAGTAGTTCCCTATCGGTGTTGAAGTTCTCCACCCAATCAAGGGTCGTTTGTGTAGCCACTACAAATCTTGTTGCCCTCTTTCGTCCTGCCTTCTGTTGGATGTAAACGTATTCAATCAGTCCCGTGCAGTCTCTAAGTAACTCAACAAGCCAAGCACCACAGCTTGCTCTGTCTCTCTGTCTCCAAGAATCAAAAGCCTCCATCAGTCCCTTGTCTGACTCGTGCATCATGGATCTCCTAACGTGTGTCCGTATGTGATTGATGCCAGCTTTCTTGCGTCTCTTTGCACCAAGGATAATCCCTTCCCCCTTGTCTGGGTTGTGTTTTACAAGGAAGTCACACCTCACCTGATCCTCAATCCTGGCCCCAACAAAACAAGCCAAGCTGTTCATAGTCTTGCGTGCTGTGATGCGATCAAGACAACTCCTCAAAGCTATAAACCCAATAACCTCAGGTTTCATATCAATCAGGTCATGCTGCCATCGTGATTTGTTGGCGTGATTCCAACCGTTGATCATGTCTTCAATCCCCTTTGCGAACTTTGGAAGAGCCGCCCGCATCAATCTCTGGCCATACTTGGTATCCCCTTCACCCTCTCGTCGCTTGGCTTGCTCGGTGTGTGACCTGTAGCGCCCTACCCCGATCATCGTCATGTCTTCGTTTAATTCGTGTTGAGTGAGAGGTTCCATAATGGAGTAATTATTGTCAGTGTTTTGTCACCTAGAAAAGAAAGCGCATAGGACACTCTAGGTGTATGTCCTAGCCTGAAAGGCTTTGGGGATGGGGCTTTAGTGGTGAGTTTAGGTCAAGGTAGGACTCATAATGCTGGGGTCAGTGGTTCAAGTCCACCCATAGCCACCAAATAAAAGCGGGGAGAATCAAATAGTTACCCACCGATTCTCCCCGCCAGTTACACACACACTACACCATAAAATATTGTCATTTGTGGCACCATTTGTCAGTCGATTGACACCTACCAGTCGCTAACTTCTTCCATCTTGTCCCGCTCAAGCCGCGCCCGGATCCCCTTCAGTTGCGTGTGCAGATCCGCCCTCTTTGCTTTGATAATATCAATGCGGTTCGAGCAGTCTGCCATTTGGTTTCGCAAGACCGGCATTTGGGATTCTAGGTATTCTCTTTCTGCCTCGGTCATACTACTCGTTCTTGCTGTGGTTTCTCCAAAGCCTTTTTGCCGTAAATAAGATCTGTCGGAACTAACTTGACATAACCTAAAGTGGTCTGAAGATCTTTGTGACCCATCCATCTCTGGACTGCTTTGAGGTTGACCCCCTGTTGCACCAATCTGGTGGCAGTGGTGTGGCGACAACAATAAGGAACCAAGTCAGGGTCCATATCTACATTTTTTCGGACCTTTTTCCAAACAATCCGGCGGGCGTCCTCTGTCCATCTGGCAAATGGGTGGTCAGTGTCTCGCATCTGTCTCCTCACAGCACTCACTGCTCTGTCTGTCAGTGGAATCGTTCGCTGCTCTGAAGTGCCCGCAGTGTTCTTTACTTCTCTTACGTCCACCACCGGGCCAAGCACTGGATCCCTTCGGAAACACTTCTTGGTCAACGCTTGGATCTCCCCGGGACGTATGCCGGTGTCTATAGCAAACAAAAACCAATCACAAAAATCTGGGTTGTGGTCGCCTAAGTAACCAATGATGTCCGCTTCTACGTCATAGTCGAAGAACACCAACCGTTCGTTGCTTGGCTGAGTAACTCTCTCAATTCTTGGTTTGTTCTTTAGGTAGCCCCGTTCGTGGGCAAACCGGATGATCTTGGACAAGGTGGCAAGCTTCTGATTGATAGTAGCTGGTGCCCTGTTGAGTGACTGGAGATGGCCAATCAGGTCATCTATTCGGTGAACTGTGATGTCCTTTATGGGCGTCTCCGCTCCAAAGAACTCCTCCAGGATCTTCATGTTGGAGATACACTGGTCTTCGTTCTTACTGTTAGCCCAATAGCGGTTGAACGTCTTGTCTGACATCTCACCATAGGTAGCCGTTGGACTGCTGTCCTTTGTTTCGATCAGTGCAGCGATCGGTTGGCCTAGCTTTCTTCTTTTACGGAGTTCTGCTTCAAACGCTTGTGCTTCTTCAGGTGTGTCGAATTGTTTCCTGTAGCGGATGCGATCAAGCATAAGATCAGCCATCCACTTGTTTTTGTTTTGTCTAATTGCCATTGTTTTATTTTCCCTCAGTGTTTTTTATAGTGATAACAAGAATGCTGCTTGTTTGCAATAGTGTTGCATAGGACTAAAGGCTAAGACACCTGCTCAAGATAATTTATAAGACCTAGGGTGTATGCGTGAGAAATGTCATCCCGCTGGTCTTTGAAGGACTCCCAAGAGCCAACATTACTAGCAAAAAGAGGCTCAAGGATTGCTGCTGGAGGAGCACATTTAAAGAGGAACGCACTGCCCCTTTGGTTTCTTGTGCGAACTTTCACGCCCCTGTCAGGTTCTCCGGTAAACAACTCCGCCATTGCGTCCTGCAAGCAGTTCCCAAGGATGGTGCCCCGTTGG
>VMHT01068001.1_pt1 | contig 11568 bp, 11 predicted proteins | sample 4693611 | NCBI WGS metagenome assembly VMHT01 (sample SAMN12280063, study PRJNA550983) | marine metagenome | isolation source: seawater sampled from same location over 5 years 0.02-0.2 micron viral filtrate | place: USA: collected off the coast of southern California halfway between the port... ... | reverse complement strand
CAAAGAAAACCTTAAGGCTTTTCGGGAAAGGGTCTATACCGAAACTCGAAAAATTCACATCACCCGTTTTCCCTACAACCATTTTTTGTATCCGGAGGGGCTGACCGGTGGCTTATAATTTTTTTAAATGTTTATCGATCTTCCTGATGGCTACTTCTACCAAACTCCTAAGAGCTACTTTTCCGGTTTGGTCAATGATCATGTGGGTGGGAAAGGCCATAACTTTGAAAGTTCTGACCAAGCTATTCGCCTCACCTTCTTTGCCGACGTATTGATATTTGAAAGTATTTTTTTCTAAAAAAACCGAATGTCTTTTTCTTGACCAAAGCTTATGGGTAAAAAAACGACGTCTTTGTTATGGTTGTATTTCTTTACCAGTTTGTTCGTTTTCATCCACAAGATCAGGGGTTTGTCAGCTACTTTTTTTAATTCATTCAACTTACATATCAATATGTTCTGATTTTCTTCATGAAGGAGGTTTTTTTAAATAAGCAACCCTGGTAATGCAGGTCATAGGAATTGATTTGAGCCATACCAAATCACTAAAAATTTGATTAATTTTTTTGAATGTGGAATCAATTGTATCTAATACTTTATGGAATTTGAAGGGTTTCTATTAGATTTTGATATTGGTTTTCTCAGGGTTTTTTTAAAAAAAGAAGATTGCTTTACAGTTGTTCTTTTGCTTCGTGAATGGTGTTGAGTCAGAACAGCTTGTCACTTGAGAATTTTGGAACGGGTTCCCCTATAGTTTTGCATCAGAAATTTTTTTACTTCTATGAGACAATAAGTTTCTAAACCAACAAGCGTTTTTTGATCAAGACTTTCTGTGAGCCACGTAGGTATTGGCTTGTGCCTTAGGCAACAAAAGTACATCTGCTAAATTTACATGTTCTGGTGCTTGGGCCATGAAGAGGATAACGTCGGCGACATCTTTTGCGAGAAGCGGAGTGAGCCCCTTATAAACTTGAGTGGCTTTGTCTTTGTCTCCCTTGAAGCGTACCTCCGCAAATTCGGTGTCGACCATACCGGGGTGAATGGCACTAACCTTTATACCCAAAGAATTTAAATCCAAACGAAGTCCTTGGGTAAAAGCATCAACGGCGAATTTACTACTACAGTATACACTACCGTTGGGATAGACTTCCTTGCCTGCAATGGAACCGATGTTGATGATGTGCCCTGCTTTTTCGGAAATCATGGAGGGCAAAACAGCCTTGGTCACATACATTAATCCTTTGACATTACTGTCGATCATAGCGTCCCAATCTTCAAGATTGGCCTTATGAACCGGGTTGAGACCATGGGCATTTCCTGCATTATTGATCAAAATATCAATCTTTGCCAAGGGCTTGGGAAGGGATTCTATTTTCTCGAAAACGCCTCTTTTATCTCCTACATCGAAAGCCAAAAGATGACATACTGTATCCAACTGAGATTGAAGTTTTTCCAATCGATGTATTCTTCGACCACATAATATCAAATGGACTCCCTCGGCAGCCAATGCCACTGCCGTTGCCCATCCAATTCCACTACTGGCTCCGGTAATCATTGCTATTTTTCCTTTCAGAGCTTTTGTCATCTGTGTAAATTCTTTTAAATTCGATGTTTAAATTAGAAAGTATTACGAGGACGAAAAACCCTGAAACATTCTATTTTTAACCAATTATTAACAAGTCAACCAAAAAATAATCTTCAATTTTGCACCCCATCAATAATGTTTTAATAGATACACTACAATGGAAGAAACAATGAAAAAGACCGTTGATATTAAAGCAATCAATGAAAAGATCGAAAAAGAAAGTGCCTTCGTTGATCTACTGACCCTTGAAATCAACAAGGTGATCATAGGGCAAAAAGAGATGGTTGAGCGTTTGCTCATCGGTTTATTAGGTCGAGGCCATATCTTGTTAGAAGGAGTTCCCGGCCTTGCCAAGACCCTTGCCATCAATACTTTGAGCCAAGCAGTAAAAGGTCAATTCAGCCGTATACAGTTTACTCCCGATTTACTTCCTGCCGATGTGATCGGTACGATGATTTACAATGTGAAAGAGAATGATTTTACGATCAAAAAAGGTCCCGTATTTGCCAATTTTGTTTTGGCAGACGAGATCAATCGCGCCCCGGCCAAAGTGCAGTCTGCATTGTTAGAAGCCATGCAGGAAAAGCAAGTAACCATAGGAGATACTACCTTTAAACTTACTGCTCCCTTTTTGGTCATGGCTACCCAAAACCCGGTAGAACAAGAGGGGACTTATCCCTTGCCGGAAGCTCAAGTGGATCGTTTTATGCTCAAAACCATTATCGATTATCCCAAGTTGGAGGAAGAACAAATTATTGTTCGTTCCAACTTGAACAATGTTCAAGAGAAAATCAAAGCCGTCGTAACCACTAAACAGATTGAGGTTGCCCAAGCTACCGTGAGGGAAATCTACATGGATGAAAAAATTGAAAAATACATTCTTGACTTGGTTTTTACAACCCGTTATCCTGAGCGTTACAATCTTTCCTCTATAAAGCCATTGATCAGTTTTGGCGCCTCTCCCAGAGGGAGTATCAACTTGGCTACTGCTGCCAAATGTCACGCCTTTTTAAAACACCGAGGTTATGTCATTCCGGAGGATGTTCGTGCTGTCATATATGATGTATTGAGACACCGTATCGGATTGACTTATGAAGCCGAAGCAGAAAACGTGACCACTGAAGATTTGATCAGCCAAATCATCAATGAGGTGGAAGTTCCATAGGACTTGTGTTTTTTTACGTTAAATTCCAGCACCTATGTACACTAAGGAGCTCTTAAAAAAAGTTCGTAAGATAGAAATCAAGACCCGTCGCTTGAGCGATAATATCTTTGGAGGAGAATACCACAGCACCTTCAAAGGAAGGGGAATGACTTTTAGTGAGGTGCGCCAATATCAATACGGGGACGATGTGAGAAGCATCGACTGGAATGTGACGGCCCGCTACAACGAACCTTTTGTAAAAGTCTTTGAAGAAGAAAGAGAATTGACCTTGATGTTGATGATCGATGTCAGTGGCTCAGAATTGTTTGGTACCCAAGGACAATTCAAGAGGGAGGAATTGACTGAAATCGCCGCAACATTGTCTTTTTCGGCCATGCAAAACAACGATAAAGTGGGATTGATTCTCTTTTCGGATCAGATAGAATTGTTTATACCACCCAAAAAAGGACGTTCTCATGTTTTGCGGATCATACGTGAACTTTTGGAATACAAACCCCAAAGTCAAAAAACGAGTATCAGCAATGCCCTTGAATTTTTATCGGGAGTGATGAAAAAGAAAGCCATAGTCTTTATGATGTCCGATTTTATGGATAGTGGCTATGAAAAGACCCTGAGGATCGTGGCCAAAAAACATGATCTAACAGGGATTAGAATCTACGACCGATACGAAGAAAATATGCCCAACATCGGTTTGGTTCCCATGTTGGACAACGAAACGGGGCAGACGGCTTGGGTCAATACCCAATCCGCCAAGGTACGAAAAGCTTATGCAGATCAATATCGTTCTGTGGTGCACGAATTTGAGAACCTTTTCCATAAAAATGGTGCGGGAACCTTGCACAGTAGGTTGGATGAAAGCTATGTCAAAAAGTTGTTGAACTATTTTAAATCCAGAGGCTAAATGAAGGGAAAGATTTTGCTTTTATGGGCCTGTCTCTTTTCTACAACTTTGCTTTTTGCCCAAATGGGCTACGATTTGCAAGTGGCAGTAGATACCACCAAAATGCGGATAGGAGAACAAATAGAATACATCCTTCAAGTAAAGGCTGACTCTACCGCACAGATCACTTTTTCAGAGCAACCATTTTTTGCGCCTTTTGAAGTTTTGGAAGAAAGCCCCATTGATACCCTAAGAGCGAAAAGCCATTATCTTTTTACCAAAAAATACGCCCTGATACAGTTTGACTCTGGGGCCTACTGGTTGCCTCCGCAAAAGGTTATGGTCAACGGTTTTTCCAAAATATCAGACTCCCTTTTGGTTCAGGTGGCTACGGTTCCCGTAGATACCTTAAAGCAAAAACTTTTTGACATCAAACCTGTTGCAGAAGTAGAGCAAAATTTTGATGCCCTCACTCAAAGTATTATTTATGGGGTATTTGCGGTGTTGTTGTTGGTAGGATTGATCTACGCTTTTTTCTTTACCAAAAAAAGAAGAGAAGAACGCAAGAAAAAATTACCCCCCTTCGAACGTGCCATAGAGGAACTAAAAGCCTTGGAAACCATTACTCCATCTTTACAAGAGGAATACAAAAATTATTACTCTCGGCTGACTGACGTGGTTAGGCGCTACCTGGAGGAGGAAGCCAAAATCTCTGCCTTGGAAAGTACTACCGATGAGTTGCTGTTGAAATTGGAGGCTTTAAAACAATCGGGGCAATTAGAGTTGGAGAGGGAAACGATCAAGAACCTCAAAACAGTTTTACAAACTGCCGACTTGGTCAAGTTTGCCCGATCTACTCCAGATTTTGGCTCGACTTCCAAAGACAGGGAATTGGTGGAAGGTGTAGTGATAGAGACCAAAGAAGCCCTTCCGGAGCCCACGCCCGAGGAGATCAGAGAAAGAGAAGAATACCGTCTTTTGTTGGCCAAAAAAAGAAGAAAAAAACAATTTCAGTGGGGCTTTGCCTCTGTTGGGATTTTGATGATACTAAGTCTGAGTGTAGCCATCTTTGTGTACGGCTTTTACCCCGTGAGAGATACTTTGGTGGGATATCCTACCATTAAATTAAAAAACAAGGAATGGATCACCAGTCAATATGGAACCCCTCCAGTAAAAATTTCTACCCCGGAGGTATTGAGAAGGGTAAAAACAGAAAAAGGAGGCGCATTGCGTTTTTCATCCGGAGACTACGATGCTCCATTCTATATTGATCTGGTGTTTACCCGAAAACCACCCCAACAAGAGGGGAAAGAAGCCCCCTCAAAAGAAGATCAGGAGGCCCAACAAAAAGAAAAAGTTCAGGAATTGATCAATGGAATCATCAACGATTTTCAATCGAGAGGGGCGGTAAACATTCTGATCAAAGAGGAAGAGGTCACCACATTATCGGGTTTGCCGGCACTTAAAATTTTTGGCACACTGGATTACCCAAAAAATGGGAAAAACAAAAAGGTGCGTTGCAATTACACCACTCATGTATTTGATTTTGAACAGGGAGGGATCAACCTCACTTTGCTCTACGAAAAGGATGACCGCTATGGTGAAGACATTGAGAAAAGGGTCATGAACAGTTTTGAATTGATAAAAGAATTGTAAGCGATGTTTGAAGGCATTTACTTTGCGAACCCCGATTACCTTTGGTTGCTGCTTGCGTTGCCATTGTTGGTGGGATGGTATGTCTTTACCCGAAAAAAATCACAAGCGGTTTTAAAAATATCTTCCCTAAATGGCTTTCGCTCCAAGTCCGGTTTTTTAGCCCAATTGCAGCCAATGTTGTTTGTCCTGAGAATTTTGTCCTTATGCTTGATCATCATGGCTTTAGCCCGTCCCCAAACCATGGATATCTCTACCCGAACCAAGACCAATAGGGGGATTGATATTGTCATGGCCATAGATATTTCCTCCAGTATGTTGGCTCAGGATCTAAAACCCAATCGTTTGGCCGCCCTTAAAAGGGTGGCGGCATCTTTTGTCGATGATCGCATGAGTGACCGGATAGGATTGGTGATTTATGCCGGAGAAAGTTATACCAAAACCCCTATCACCAGTGATCGTGCCATCGTCAAAAATGCCTTGAGAGAAATTCAATTTGAGGGCTTGATCCAGGATGGAACCGCCATAGGAATGGGACTCGCTACTGCGGTAAACCGCCTTAAAGACAGTCGTGCCAAAAGTAAGGTCATCATTCTTCTGACTGACGGGGTGAATAATTCCGGGTTTATCGATCCGAAAATTGCCAGTGAATTGGCCGTGGAATACCAAATCAAAACCTACACCATTGGATTGGGAAGTAACGGAACCGCAAGAGCCCCCGTAGGACTTTTGCCCAATGGGAAGTTTCAATACGGTATGACCAAGGTGGAAATTGATGAGGAATTGCTCAAGACAATTGCCGAAAATACAGGAGGTTTGTACTTCCGGGCAACTGATAATAAGAAGCTAGAGGAGATCTACGCGGAGATCAACAAGTTGGAAAAAACCGAAATAGAGGAGTTCAAGTATTACAATTATGACGAAAAATTCAGGCCTTTGATATTGTTGGCATTGGCTTTGCTATTTATAGAGTGGTTGATGAAAAACACCCTTTTTAGAAGTTTTATATGATATGTATCAATTAGACGCACCTTTTTACTTTTATGGTTTGGGCATATTGCCCATACTCTGGGTGGCCTATTTTTTGGTGATGGGATGGAAGCGTCGTGCCCAGAACAGATTTGCGCATTCTAACCTTATGGAAAAGTTAAGCCCCTATCGTTCTGAGTTTAAACCCGCTTTGAAATTATTAATGCTATCACTGGGAATTTCCTTTTTGATCTTGGGTTTGGTGAATCCCAAAATAGGAACCCAACTAGAGACTGTAAAAAGGGAGGGCGTAGATATAGTTTTTGCCATAGATGTGTCCAAAAGTATGCTGGCAGAAGATATTGCCCCCAACCGATTAGAGAAATCCAAACGCTTGGTATCTGCCATTATTAATCAGTTGGCCAGTGACAGAATTGGTATCATTGCCTATGCCGCTCAAGCCATTCCACAGTTGCCCATAACGACAGATTATGGAGCGGCCAAAATGTTTTTACAAGCCCTTAATACCAATATGCTGTCTTCTCAAGGAACAGCTTTGGATGCTGCATTAGATCTCTCTGGAACTTATTTTGACGATGAAGATCAAACCAACAGAGTGGTTTTTTTGATTTCAGATGGTGAAGATCATTCCGAAGAAGGAGCCACTGCTGCCCAAAGAGCGGCAGATATGGGGATCAGAATTTTTACTTTTGGTGTAGGTACCGACGAAGGGGCTCCCATTCCCATCAAACGCAATGGGGTAATAGATTCCTACAAAAAAGACATGCAAGGAGAGACAGTAATTACCAAAAGAAACGCCACAATACTCCAAGAGATAGCCCAGGCGGCACAGGGGGATTATGAGGATGGAAACGACACCCAAGCGGTGGTGGATTTTGTAGCAGAAACGCTAAAAAATATGGATAAAAAGGAGTTTGAGGCTAAGAAATTTGTGAGCTACAAAGACCAGTTTCAAACTTTTCTTTTTGCGGGATTCCTATTAATTTTGTTGGAGTTGTTTCTTTTTGAAACCAAAACAAAATGGGTACAACGACTAAATTTGTTCAACGAGAAATGATGCAAAAACTAATCTTTTTTTGGGGATTTCTTTTTTTGGGGATGACATTGATGGCCCAAGATGGAGAAGTGACCAATCATATTTATGATGGAAATGAACAAGCTTCGGCCGAAGTTTTTGACGAGGCAGAAATATCTTACCGCAGAGCACTATCCAAAGCTCCTGAAAGACCGGAGGCCCTTTATAACCTTGGAAATACCCATTTTGAAGAACAGGATTTTGAAGAGGCCAAACAACGCTATTTTCAAACCCAAAAATTTGCGGAAAACAAATCCGGCAAACACCACGCTTTTCACAATCTCGGAAATGTATTCATGAAACAAAAAGATTATGCCAAAGCAGTAGAGGCCTATAAAAATGCTCTGAGAAACAATCCCGAGGACGAAGAGACCCGATACAATTACGCTTTAGCTAAAGAGTTGTTGGAAAAGGAACAAGAGCAACAACAAAACCAAGATCAAAACGACCAGCAGGATCAAAAAGATCAAGAGGATCAGAAGGACCAAGATAATAAGGACGAGAATAAAGAAGGCGATAAAGATAAGGATTCCGGAAAGGAAGATGAGGACAAGGAGGGAGATGAAGGAGAAAACGAAGAGGACAAAAAAGATGACGGGGATCAAGAAAAAGACAAACAACCCGAGCAGGGCGATTCAGAAAAAGAGCAACCCTCACCACCCCGACAAACCGAACTTTCTTCCGAACAGGTAAAAAGCCTATTGGAAGCCATGAGCAATCAAGAGAAAAAAGTACAAGACAAGGTCAATGCCGAGAAGGTACAAGGAACTCCCGTTAGAGGTCAAAAAGATTGGTAAAGTTTTATTGATGAAAAAAACTTTTGTTACCGTTTTAGTTTTGGTGATGGCCATCGGTCAGACGATGGCTCAAGGGGTGAGTTTTGAAGCAAAAGTCAGTAAAAGAACCTTGGGATTGAATGAGCGGTTGCGGGTAGATTTTATCATGAATGAAAACGGTGATGATTTTACCCCACCAAGTTTTAGTGGATTTAGAGTTGTTCTTGGGCCCAACCAGTCCATCAGCAATTCTTGGGTCAATGGTAAAAGAAGTTTTTCCAAGACCTATACCTATTTTTTGACCCCCACCCAAAAAGGATCTTTAACCATTGCTCAGGCCACCATTGATATTGGTGGAGAAACATATAAAACGACTCCGGTAAAAATTACTGTAACAGAGGCAGTTGAGGTTCCCAGAGATCCTAACAGTCCTGAATATTTGATCGATGACAACCTCCATTTGGTAGCCGAAATATCCAACACTCGTCCCTATCTCAATGAGGCTATTACGGTAGTCTATAAGTTGTATTTTAGGAGTCCCTTGCGAATCTCGGATGGGAGGCCGGTTGAGAATCCTCAGTTTGCGGATTTTTGGAGCCACAACATCGATATTCCTCAGTTAAAGGTAGAAGATGGAACCTATAAGGGAGAACCATACAAAATGGTGGTTTGGAAAAAAAGTGTGTTGTATCCTCAGAAAACCGGAAAGCTATCAATAGAACCGCTCAGCTTGAGCTTGGTGATCGATTTACCCTCCAATCGCAGAGATTTTTTTGGTAACAGAATCCTACAGCAATCTTCCAGAACTGTTTCTGCAGGGAGAAGAACCATCAATGTCAAACCTTTACCCGAAAAAGGGAAACCGGCAAATTTCTTTGGAGCCGTAGGACAATTTGATTTTGATGCCCTGATCAATAAAAAAGCTTTAAAAGCCACCGAGTCCTTTGAAATCAAACTAAAGGTGACAGGTAAAGGTAACCTCAAGCTCTTTAATTTGCCGGAATTGGTTTTGCCCAATACGTTGGAAGTTTTTGAGCCGGAACACGCTGAAAATGTGAAAACCACGCTATCCGGTATGCAGGGGAATATTGAGGACAACTACACCGTTGTACCCCGTTTCCAAGGAAAATACCCTGTCGCTTCGGTCTCCTTTTCTTATTTTGATCCCAAAAAAGAAAAGTATTTTACTTTGCGATCCAGTGAACACATCGTGGATGTATATGGCGGTCCTGTGGCTAACAATTCGAGTGATAATATAACACCTGCCGGGGTCAAGCAACTCCTCACCAATACGGATGAGTCTTTCCGATTCATCAAGTTGAACCCCAACCTCGAACCCATTGTGAAAAAGAAATTTTGGGACAGTAAACTTTTCTATGTTTTATTGACTTCACCCCTATTTTTATTAGTTGCATTTGTTCTGTTGATGCGTCGTAATCAAAGACTTTCTGATGATGTGGAAGGATACAGACTCAGAGTGGCCAACCGTTTGTCCAAAAAATATTTGGGCGAAGCCAAAAAGAATTTAAAAAACAAAGCACTTTTTTACGATGCGCTGGAAAGGACGCTATACAACTATTTGAAAGCCAAACTAAAAATCAAAATGGACGATTTTAGCAAGGAAAAAATAGTAGAGATCTTGACCAACAAAAAATTGGCTGTTGAGGAAGTTCAGTCCTTTATTGCCTTATTAGAAAACTGTGAAGTGGCACGATACTCCCCGGCTACCGATGTAAAGATGAAACAAGATTTTGACCAAGCACTCTCTGTGATTTCTAATATTGATAAAAAATTATGAGAAAGCTTTTGATGTTACTTCCGGTATTATTTCTCTGCTGTTCAATGGTTTTGGGTCAGGAAAAAGAAACCACTTTTGAAAATGCTAATTCAGCCTATAACTCCGGACAGTTTGAAAATGCGGTGATGCTTTATAAAGAGATTTTGGAGAGCGGCCAGCACAGTGCCGAACTCTATTTTAATTTGGCCAATTCCTATTATCGTTTGAATCAGGTTGGGGAGAGTATTTTTTATTTTGAAAAGGCGAAACAACTACAGCCAACCGATGAAGACATCAATGTCAATAGTGTTTTTGCTCAAAACATGGCCATAGACGCAGTAGAGGTATTGCCCAAATCCCAAATTACCCAACTGAAGGAAAAGACCATTGATCTATTTTCTCAAGACGGATGGGCTTATTTAATTATTCTTTTGGCTTGGTTTTTGGTCTTTTTTTGGGGACTTTATTTGTGGAATAAAGTCCCGGTTATCAAAAGAACTTTCTTTGTTTTTACCCTTGTTCTGGGATCACTGCTCATGGGTTCTCTATCCATTGCGGTCATTAAATCCTCCAAGACTGCCGATACCACTTATGGCATATTGTTTAATAAAAAAATTGAGGTTTGGGCAGAGCCCAATTCCAGAGCAGAGGTTTTGTTTTTGTTACATGAGGGAACCAAAGTTCAAATGCTGGATCAGTTGCAGGAATGGCAAAAAATCAGAATCGCTAATGGTTCAGAGGGTTGGATCAAAAACGGTAGGGTCAGAAGCCTCAAAGGATTCAAATAAGTTCCTCCGGGAGCTCTTTGGACAATTCGCTCCCCCAGCTAAAGAGGTATTCCCCCAATTCAGTAATGGGTTGATAAAGTATGGAACTTTCGATCGTTTTAGCATCGATAATCGTGACCCAAGTGTTGAGTTTTCCCAAAAAAAACAAGGCCACACTCGTCAATATCGCCCATTTTAAGACACCGAAAAGGGCTCCTAAAAATTTATTAAACAGCCCTAGGGAAGCTTTACTGATGATTTTTGTTAAGGCTTTGGCCAATACTGAGATGAGGTAAACGATGATGATGAATACGATCAAATAAGATCCGGTTTGGACGGCTACAGGATTCCAGTCAAAGAACTCGTTTAACAAATCGCTAACAAAACCGGAAAATCTTACCGCTCCCTGTAGCCCCAAAAACAAGGCAGCCAAGCTGGCTATTTCAACAATGAATCCCTTAAAAAACCCTTTGATAAACCCAAAACCCAAGGCAATGGCCAGTATGATATCAATTACATTCACTAATGCGAATGTACTTTATTTTTAGGAATCTCATCCTTAGATTAACCCTAAAGCCACTATCTTTGAATGTGTTAAAAAATCAAAGCAGAGATAAAAAGTTAAAGGATCGTTGGGATCGTTTACTTACTGTTCTCAGTGAGCGATTTTCTGGTGGTGAGTCGTTGGATGTGGAAGGCGTTTTGTATTTGGTTGGATTGCAGGAATTGGGTCAGATTCACCAAAAAATGAAAAAAGACGATAATGTCAATTTAATTCACATAGGGATTTGTACTGTACTTGAACCCTATGGATATTATCGTTTTGATTTTTATGATGAGGAAGGCTGGCCCCATTTTGAACTTTTGGAAGCGTTGCCTCCACTTAAGCCCGGAGAACAAAGT
>VMHT01008327.1_pt1 | contig 11569 bp, 7 predicted proteins | sample 4693611 | NCBI WGS metagenome assembly VMHT01 (sample SAMN12280063, study PRJNA550983) | marine metagenome | isolation source: seawater sampled from same location over 5 years 0.02-0.2 micron viral filtrate | place: USA: collected off the coast of southern California halfway between the port... ... | reverse complement strand
TTAGATATGTCCGATTACTCTATGGCGTGTTTGTTTCACCACTTGTATCCCAATCGGTTCGTTGTCATACAACACGAAAAAAGTGTAGAATGGTTGGAGTATAAGGTGCTTCGCTGGTATCGTAGGAATGACAACATTCTTAATAAGTTGTTTGCTACGGAGGTGGTCAAACTCTATAAACCCCTTTTCAAGAAGCACAAAGCCAACTTTGACGACTTACACGCACGATCACGTGGCGACGACAGTTTGAAAGACGAAATGCACACGGCGAAACAAAAGATGGAAACGTACGAAAAAATCATTCGCAAACTTAAGTCATCTACGGCAAAAGAAAACTACGTCAAAGAGTGCAAGTTGTTGTATGAAGAGGACGTGAAAGAGTGGTATCAACAATTGGACGAACGCCATAATCTTATTGGGTTTAACAACGGTGTGTACGACTTGGATGAGAAGAAATTTCGTGACGGTAAACCAACCGACATGCTAACCTTTACAACAGGATATGATTACACCGGCGAGGTGAACGACGCAATTAGAAAAGAGATTTTAAACGTGTATACCAGCATGTTTCCGAACGAAGCGTTGTGCAACTACCACTTGAGTGTCATTGCGTATTGTTTGCACGGCAACAAGTATGCGGAGGAAATGTGGTTATTGACCGGGAAAGGTGGTAATGGAAAAGGACTTCAAGACGAATTCAACAAGCTGACGTTTGGGGACTACTATTACTCTCCAAGCATCCAAGTGTTCACACAAAAACAAACAAGCAGTAGTGGTGCGAATAGCGAAATCGCAAGGGCGAAGGGTAAGCGAATATTAGTGTCTACCGAACCTGAAGCAGATGATAAACTTCAAGCATCTCGCATAAAGCAAATGAGTGGTAACGATTTAGTACAAGCACGAGCCTTGTATCGTGAATTTCAAGAGTTCCTTCCTCAATTCGCCGTGTTGCTTCAAATGAACGCCATGCCCATTTTTGCAGGTACAATGAATGCGGAAACAAGGGACAGTTTAGCACGACGACTTCGTGTCATTGAGTTCATGTTCAATTTCGTGGACAACCCCAAACGTCCGAATGAGAAGAAGGTGGACAAGACGTTGAAGCGAAAGATCACCACCGACGTAAGGTATCGTCAACAATTCATGTTGTTGTTATTGGAGTACTATTACAAATATGTAAGCGGACAACGTACAATTGAAGTGCCGAAAGAAGTTGCGGAATTTACACGCCAATACTTTGAGAACCAAGATAGTTTAAGTGCCTTCTTCGCCGAATGCCTTGAACATACCGGAAACAGGAAAGATACGGTAAAACCCACTGACTTGTACGAGCATTACGCATCAAGTGAACATTATGATAGGAGCGTGTCCCAACGAAAGTTTGGATTGGAAGCCACTAAAGTGTTGCAAAATAGTAAAGACGGTGGCGTGAAGATGTATCGTGGATACAAGTTGAAACACGATCCACCGACAAACTTTAGGGACGAGGAGGTTTGAGGTGTATAAGGGGTAGATGGGTTGAAAGTTAAGCACGGTTTGGGTGTCTTTCAATAAAGAGGGAGGGGTGTATGGGGTGGATGGGGTAGAATGTTTAGGAAGTGTACATATTTTTTTCGGACATGATCTACGCAACCATTTTGGTTCGTTTACGAAAATCTTCGGCACTTCCTAAATCTTCTACCCCATCCACCCCATGCACCCCTCCCTCTTTATTTCAACAATAAGGATGTTCCTATATAGTGAACATGATATACCCCTCTATCTACCTTATCTACCCCTTAAAAAAAAGTATTATAGTATTACCTTAAGGCACAACATTGTATTGCTTTAACACCTCCAATAAGGCAATGTCCTCTTGTTTTTTCTTGTAGCAACTGTAGTGTAACTTTCGGTTAGACCAATCTTTCCACACGACGAACTTTTTTAAGCCCTTGTTACAATACTCGCACTTCGCATTAGTTGGTACATTTGCCCACGAGTTGGTATTCATTATATAATGTAAAACCTTATATTTTTTCTTGCAAATGTGACGCACCTTAATAAGAGTGTTCACCTAATTTGTTCTCGGCATAGGAAAGTTGACCATTCTCTATTACAAGTTGGTAACCACATTGTACGAAGTTGTTGTTAGTTAAGGATGGTGTAGCACCAAATTTGAAAGTCGCTGTGATTGGTAGCCCGCCGGCACTTACGCCTTGTATCGTTTTACTTGCTTCTTCGGAGTAAGTGAAGTTAGGACACAATACGAAACACTCGTTACTTTCGTAGTTACTGGTCCATGTATTATCGTCCTCTTCCATATTCAGTTTAGCGATATACATGGCTGGACAACAAGGTTTAGCACCCTTGTAGTGAGCATTGAGGAAATGGTTGAGAGAAATGTTGTTGTTGTCTGTTTCAGCCACCTCTTCGTTGTAGATGAACTTATTTCCCAACTTATAATTATAGCCTACGATTTTACTAGCAGCTGCTTCGTGAACGCTTCCCACGAATGGGTAAGGTTGTGTGTTAACAGGAAGACCGGCGTTGGTGTTATTGTGAAACACCGAGTATACTCGTTTCAAATCGGTACAATTATCGGAAATGAACACCGTTTGGTTTGGACTTGAAATGGAGGCTTGGTGATTATGATAAGTTTCATAAGGTATTACCACTCGTTCGTTTTCATCACACGCAATTTGGTGATACTTTTTGCATATGCTTTCGTCTACTTTGATTAAGCAAATGTTAAAACAAGGGTCGCTAATTTCATATGTGTTAAAATTTAAGGGGGTCGCAGGATTAGTCCCATCAGGACCGTCATCATGTACCTTGTAGGCAACATTCACAGGTGCAGAAAGATGAAACTCAACATCAAAAGCAAAAGTGCCTTTATCCATTATCGCCAAAGGCAAGTAACTTGAGAGGTGTTGGGATAAAATACCTGTATTGAATTTTAAGGTGTATGTAACTGGAGCGGTCGCTTGTTTAACTCCAATTAAGACTTTGTTTGATTTAGTTGTTACCCCCGAGTAGTTGCCTTCGTCAGTTTTAGCAAGTTCTTCGGTTTCCATTAGGGTTAAAATTTTCTTTAGCACGTTGTAATTGCTAATGTCTTCTAACACCAAACCGTTAGATGATTTAATAGTCAATCTGTCAATCCACCCACCAGGCACGTCCGTGAGTTTAACCATATTGTTCGCATCCGCACCGACGACACCTGTAAGTTGGATTTTGTATGACAAGAAACTACGGCTGTTGTCCATGAAACTATTAGTGAACGCTGGTATTCTGAAAGTCATCCTGTTGACCCCTAGAGGACTGTAAACTTGTGTTGAGTTCGCATGATTGGGGAGTAATTTCACAATTTCCACTTCTAACTCGGAGAAGTTCTTTACGCCTAATGGTTGTTTTCCTGCTGGAACAAGTTTAGAAGGTATGACTCGCATGGTTTATTTTAAAGTAACATTTAAATTTATGATAAACAATTGTGACGTGTTCTAAAACCCTCCTCACTCATGGATGCTATTGCTCGTTTGTTTGCATCGGAGTCTGCATCAAGAGTCGTAAACTCTAACGACAAGGTAAAGTCCTTGAAGTGATAATTGGGAAAGACTTGTCTTTCATAGTCTGCTAAAGCTATATCAAACGTTTGAATCGTTCTTCCATCCAACTCATGTTCAAACGTATACTCTTGTCCCTCAAAGTGTATCCAATTGTACAAGTTCACATTGATGGGAATCTTTTGTAATATGTTGGTGCTACAAGTAGCAACAGAACCGTCGCTATTGGAGATGGTTCTAATGGAATGCTTCACTAACTCCTCCGAGAGGATGAACAAAAATGGGTGGGTTTCAAAGCCGATGTTGCGGGATAGAGCCGCCCCTTCGCCGGCAATGTATGGAAACAAACTAATGTACGTCATGTCGCTCCCAGTGAACATGCGGGAAACGTCTTCATTGACAGCACCGATGACAAGTTGAGGGTCAATACCCACTACTATGAAACTCCCCAAGTAAGGGGTGACTTGGTCCCTAGAAAAACCAAGCCTATGTAAAATACTGCTTGAAAATCCTCGTCCGTATCTGGGTTGGTAATATAGAGAAACCACTTGTGTAGTTCCTGCTGGTTGACTCGCCATTGGTTCGGCTACAATTTGAACTCTGTTTGTACCGTCACTCATGAGTTCAAAAGCAATGTCCAAATATCCACGTTGCTCGTCATCTGGGTACGTTTCATACAATTGAAGGTTGATTGCTTCTATTAATTGTTCGGTGGTGTATATTCCAGCCGGAACACTGATAGAGAGTTCGGTGATTACCCCTCTATCGCCGACCGCTGAAAAGGTTAAGTCTTGAATCACAATGCTCAACGAGTTGTTGTCTTCCATCACGTTAAAAAACTCATTCCCAATACTAAAGTTAACGACTTTTACCGAAACGGCTCGTTGGATGGGTGAACTTAAATGAACGTGCATTTTACTTGAACGTTCGTGAGGCATCCTATCCGTACTATTGATGTGTACATACTCAATACCCATCCTGTGTTTTTATATAGAACAACAAATAAATCAATCCACTAGATACGTCAGTTTCCCTTTACGAACGATGTGCAATTTTTTCTCTACTTGTTTCTCTACTTGTTTCTCTTCTACTGGTTTCTCTACTTGTTTCTCTTCTACTTGTTTCTCTTCTACTTGTTGTTTTGGTAAGGGCGGAGTTGCTTCTTTCTCTACTTCTTTAGGTGGTGGTGGTTTTGCTCGTTCTTCTTTAGGTGTTAACGGCTCATCTACGACGTTTGAAGTCGCTTCTTTCAACTCCTTTTCCAGTTTCGTAAGCCTTCTTTCTTTTACTTTTGGGGGGTTCATCATCTTAAGTTGTTCCCTCAATTCCTTCGCTTTTTGACGTGCCTTGACTAAACTTTGTTGTCTAGCCTCACTGAACTCCCACTTCTTTTTGTTGGTTTGGTCTTGTGTGCCTTCTTGGTCGCCCTCTTGGTCGGTGTTGTAATTCTCTTTAGATTCTCTTGCGTTGGGCATGTTATATTATATATCAAGAAAAAAACTACACCCTACACTTTACTATCAGGAATCAACCACTGGTTAAAGTTGCGACGAAACATAGAAGGGTGTTGTTTCTTCTTTGCGAAGTCAATGAATAGAAAGTCGTAGGGTTCTATGATCGCTCGTTCGTAGAGGTTAAAGAACTCCTCAACAGTGACTTCTCCACTAGCCTCCTCCGCAATGAGCATCAACTCCTTCATGTTCTTGTTTTTGAACACCATCATGTGCGTGAGATTCCCTCTAATAGATTTGGGTAAGCCGGACGAATTACTGGTGTAATTTTGACACGCAAACAACAAGGTGCAACCGATGCTACCGTCCTTTGTTTTAGCCAAATGCCGGTGCTTTATCACCATATTGGACAACTTGGAACGTGGTTTAAATAAATCAGACCCTTGACAATCGTCAAAGAAGATAGCGATAACGGGTTTGTACGCCTTTCCATCTCGCATGTATTGATAGGTGGGCTTCTCCATATCTTTGAACTCAAGTAACAAGTCCTCGTCTATTTGGTTGATGTGCTTTCGTTGGTTCTTAATCTCTCTTTGAAGTTCATTCCAACGCTTCAACTGCTCGTGATACTCGTCATATCGTTTCCCCTCGTCTTCAAGCATGTCCATTAAGACTTCCGCCGTGTCCCCTTGAGGTTCAAGAACATCCTCCTCTTTCAAAGGTAGCCCTTCAAAGTAGTGCGTATTGTTGTGATAGGTGGGACTCACTAGTATTAGTCTATCCAACACGGCATTCTCCTTCATCATACGCAACAAATTTGTTAAACTACAAGATTTTCCAACACCTCTTTTCGCGATAGCCAAGATAACGGCATTTAGCTGAATGAAGTCGTCAGGTGTTTTGATAGTAAACGCTTTCGCTTTGGGGGTGCGTATTTTATACTTGGCTTCCATACTATTAATGTATCGTTATATTAAATAGACGAAATGAATGACGAGTTCTTTCGCATTGATTCTGAAGGGAACTATGTACCACCTTACGCAAAAACGAAAACCCAGTTGGGTTACATAGGAACTTCCACACGGTTTGTGAGAGCCGGGCAATCTCTTTTTAAAAAAAGCTTTGACGGAACACACATTGTGGAGGAGTCCGTAGCCCAACACAAATATAGTAGATTAGCGATGACTTCGTACTACTTCAAAAACCAAACCAAAGCCAAGTCCATCTTGTCCAATATGGCGGAAACCAAAGACTTTGAGTTGGACAAAGAGTTGTCCACAGTGGAACACTCTATACTACACAACCCACAAACCAAAGAAACGGTCATCGCCTTTCGTGGTACATCCAATTTGAAAGATGTTGGAACGGACGCTCTAGTATTGACCTCCCAAGAACTAAAATCCAACCGATTTAAAGAATCTGAAAACGTTTTTGAGGCGACCGCCGAGAAATATGGTAGGGAAAACATAGTCACCACAGGTCATTCGTTAGGCGGTTCGCTATCAATGAATATTGCTCAACTGCAAAACATAGAAGGTCATCATTTCAACCCTGCTATTTCGGCAAGACAAGTAGACCAATCGTACACAAGTGCGTTGAGAAACAATACTGCAAAGCAAACCATTTACCGTACACATGGTGACCCCGTTTCAATAGGAGGAGAACTGACCGAAGCCCCTTTGAGTCAAAGGGAAACCGTAAGGGTACACGTTCGTCCAGAGAACACGGACAATTTTGTTGCTCATCATCAACTAAACAACTTTTACACCGACGATGGGGTACGAGAAGGAAACGTTATTAAGAGTAACAAGGCGACCTTGTTATCTACTGGTTTGGACACTTTAGACAAAGCACTCACCGTGACTCAATTGGGACTCGGAACATACGATGCGATAGACGGAGCGAAGCACAACGAGAACCCTCAAGAATACCAACATCAAATAAGCGAGGACTTCAATCCACTAATGACTATCAACGTTGATCCAGATTTTCGTTACACGGACGATGATGTATTGACCCCCTTGTACAAATTAGGCAAAACGCTGCGAAGCTCTCAAAGAAGAAAAGAGGACAACTTGATGACGTTAGGAAGCAAACCCAAAGGTTCATACACCAAGCAACCCGATGGGACTATTAGGAACACACAGGGGACGGTGTATCGTCAAGTGCCTAATACCAAACCCATTCAATACTCCGCAAAACGACGTTCCCCTCTTCAATTAGGGATAACCTCCTAAAAAAAATGTACATCTATGGTAAATGATAGATGTGTTGGTGTTAGGAACTATGTTTACAGGGGTGGTTGCTTTGGTATCGGTGTGCTTTTACAACATTAGACGTTCTAGATGCACAAAATGCAAGATGTGCGGAATGGAAGTAGAGAGAGAATTGATGTCGGCGGAGTCCATGAAAGACGACAAGTTAAACATACCTGCTTTATAATGTCTACTAATATCAAATGGCTTACAATTCCAAGTTTGTATGGACTCAAAATCCTAACATGAAGGGAGGTCGTGAACTAAATGAAAGGACAATGAAAATCGCCATACCTTCAACACAAGTAGTAGCACCGCCACCGATACCGACCTTTAGAGTCAATGCTTACAACGAAGAGTTTTTAGACCCTGCTGTGTACTACGACCCAGAACTTGTCGTTGTTAGTTTGAGTATTGAACCTGACTCACCGACTACTTCAACCGTCACTGGTGTTTTCCTCCGCTTGTCATACAACACTGTCGGAGCATCATTAACTTTCACAGACATGGGAGGATTCATGCCTAACGGCATTATCGCCACCTACTCGGGTGACACACCAACAAGTCCATATACGAATGTGGAAAGCAGACTTTATTATGGTACTAACCTAACTGCATTAGGAGTGATTTCGTTCAACAAAACCGACATGTACACTCCAATTGAAACTTTCCCATTTCTACTAGAAGTCGCTTATTTCGTAGACGGTGCGGAAGTCATTCCGACCGCACCGGTAACAACTGTCAGTGTGACATGGACACCGACTTTTTACATGACTGACTTGGGTGACCCAGTGTTAGCGAACGTTCCACTTGGGCAAAGGACATATTCCGCTTCATTGGGTGGTGCTTTCACGGACGGTACATTGCAAAGTGCGACGGCTTGGTTACCAGACTCCGCAGCACTAGGCGACCGTTATATCCTTGATTTGGGATATGTAGGATTTGTTGCAGGTGTCCGAACAAAAGGAAGAAAGGATACAAACCAATGGACTACCTTCATACGTGTCGCAACCTCAACAACGTATCCTACTTATTGGGATTCTGCGGAAGTGCAATTACAACAAGTGACCGCCAATGTTGACGGAGATACTGCGGTGGATACCATGTTTCCGTTTTACATTGAAGCACGATATGTTGAAATTAGGGTAATGGGCTTTCTGACCGGATTGGACAACCCAATACAAAGGGAACGGTTCGGTTTTTATCGTTATGCAGCCTCCCAACAAAATCCAGTCCGATTTTGGGCGTACGAAGACAACACCCAAATATTCAAACAGACATATGGTAGTTCAACCATTTCACCACTCCAACAAACGAACCCAACTTCACAACAACTAGAAGATGTGGTACTAGACAGGTTCGTCAAAATTGAGTCGTATTTACCAGCCGTAGGAGAAACCATTTTCAGCGACAAGCCCATTCAAGTTGGTTATCAAGGAACAGGTGCTAGATTCATGCATTTGTCCCATGTTCGTGGTAAAGTGTTTATGAGTGCTACACGAGGCAGTGTGGGAACTGTAAGAATAGTAGCCCATCACGACAATACCACCATATTGTATCAAACTTCAACGACCAACCCTCAACAACCCATGATTTTGAATCAGAACGAATACGGAGATTTCACCACTGCACTCGGTACAACCAATACCGACTTTTGGACGATAGACGCTGATAAAGATATTTCCGTGCATCACGAAGCAATTGGTCAAGATTATTCAATAGTATACCCAGCAACAAGAGAACTTATCGGTGGTTTGCAAAACACTCCTTGTATCTACATATGGGACAAAACGAATCCACAAGGAACTCCAACTACAACTTTCGTGGTACAATACTCAAACACCACAACCAATGTTACCTATTCCGACTACAACGGCAAAACCTTGCTACTCGCCAATCAAAACTACAATGTGGCGTTTGCACGAGTCATTCTAGATATTAGAGAATCAGGAAACAAATACATCTACATGAGTTGTCAAATGGACGGTTATGGGAACGATGGAAGCGAAAGTTGCCCAATTGAATATTTGTCATCACAGATTGCATTGGACAACAGCGTTGATTCCCCTTCACACATAAATATGCATATCTGGGGCATACAAAAAACATCCGGCGATGATATTGTATACGAAAGTGAGATTAATCTTGGCTTTTGGAAAGGAGCAATTGAACCAACGATAACCGGCACACAAGCAAACACCATGACCTTCAACACTCAACAAGACGGAGTCAAACTCATGTCCTTAAATCTTGGTGACGATATTGATAAACGACTGTTTGATACAACCCATTCAACGACAAGGTTTTGTATCATAGCCCAAATCTTTGGAGGTCACGAGGAAATTATCACAGGGACTTGTGATGGGTATTCAGGCTCAACGTACCCAGCATTGCGTTCTGATGTATTGGTACATCCGATGACATACACCACTGATATTGTTTCCACCCAAGTAGGAGCTGACGTAGTGGAAATGGAACTGACACTAACAAGCCTTCCCAACGCTGTTATTGGGGATGAAATTTCACTCGCCTTGTTATATAATGACTACGAAAACTTGAAGTTCAATGAGTATCCAGGTTATGAAAGCCCTGCTTCCGGTTTGACCGCCCATAGGGAACTCGTAATGGACGGAAGCCCCATATTTGTGTTGGGAACTTATCATGAAGGAACAGTATGGAGTTGGACAATAGACGCAACATATTCCTCACCTGTATCGTTGGGCAAACTTTTGTTCCGAATAGACGACCCTTATGGGTCTGCGGTAGAAACTTTCCCCTTTATGTTTACAATGAACGACGAGGACATTTATCACAGTTCAGTTCAAGCCTGGAATACCCTTTCTCCAGGATACACCACATCTTTCAATGTAACGTGGACAGCGACCGTCCCTCCTGCCCCACAAATGCTGGTGCATTTCAACTACCACGAGGACACCTCCGCTACCTTGAATGGAGATGGTTCTTTACAATCAACCAAGAACTTGGCGACCGACACACCGTTTTTGATTGCGTCCACAACTCCACCCAATGCAGGTGACGTTGTAAGCGAAGTAAAATACATGTCGGGGAAACGCATAATCTACTTCAACTATGCAGGTCTATATCAAGATATAGGCTCTTACAATAGTGGGATTTTTGGTGCTACTAAATTGACAGCGACCTCCTTCACCGTCTTCAACCACAACGTGGATAGAAACGTCGCATGGATTAAATTGGGTGGATTAGGTCAAGACGGAGCGTTCTATGGTGTAAGTAAAAGAAGTTCAAACAACACGATCAACATCGTATTCAACGGTGTACCGTATGCTGGTGTTGGACAATTCCATCCATTTTCTTGGTTGGATTTAGCCGACACGAAGCACTATCTCGTTTATACGGAAGTTGAACAGACAAACACCACGCAATTTCGCTTTCATCAACAATTGTGGTCGTTTGAATCAAGCGTTGAGAGTGTAACCCAAGTATTGGCGGATGGAGGTGGTCAATCGGTGAACTTCACCATTACAACGGACATAGAAACTGTGAATACATGGGCAAATGATAGGAATACGTATCATATCGCATTTGATAACTTTACCACAATGTCACCCGACGATTTCGCATGTATCAACATAGCAGAACACCGCTTGTATCAAGGCATATTCACCGTAGCGGAAAGAGATGCTTTGATTCAAGAACGCATTACATTTTGGCGACTACCACCTGACATTGGTGGCGGTGGAATGGCTGAAACGGAGTTGCCTTAAAGCCAAAAAAAGTTATAGGAGGTATAAGGGGTAGATGTGGTAGAGGATTTGAAAAGTGTTGAGATTTTTTAGAGTTCTTCAAATTCACGCAACAAACGTTTCCGACATATCATATATTTTGGATTACTTATGCATTCTCTCCAAGCACGTTGTACTTTTAGTATTTTGTCAAACCACTCTTGCACAATATTTAAACCCACAAGGTACACATACATATTTACAATACCCATAGGGTTAGAATAACCACACCTCGGATATTCAAAATAACGCTCATCATAATTTTCTATTTCACTGATAACCTCAAATGTCGTAGAGGCACGTTCTAACCACTCCACTGCTTCATAATTAGAATACACATACCATTCCCTGTTAAATGCGAGGTCGTGTATATCATCTTCATCTTTAATTGCAGTCAAATCATTGTTTTGAACCCAATCATGAAAGTAGTCTTTGATTTCATTATATTTGTAGTAAGCCATTGAATGCGTAACGTTGTGGTCAAGTAGTCTTGTTCTTTATAAGATGCGGTTCTCCAGAATAATTTTTTTCAATTTTTTTTTGGAAGGGTGGAAGAG
>VMHT01111984.1_pt1 | contig 11570 bp, 5 predicted proteins | sample 4693611 | NCBI WGS metagenome assembly VMHT01 (sample SAMN12280063, study PRJNA550983) | marine metagenome | isolation source: seawater sampled from same location over 5 years 0.02-0.2 micron viral filtrate | place: USA: collected off the coast of southern California halfway between the port... ... | reverse complement strand
TTTGACGCTAAACAACAGGTTGAGTTAGCTAATAGTAAGTTTATGCAGACTATGGTGCAAACAGAGTTTAACGCAGAGCAGCAAACAATGCTTCAAAATGCTACAGCAATGGCCAGTATGGACGTAGCTAATGCAGACCAAAGAACTAAGTTAGCAATTACAAATGCACAGGCTTTCCTTCAGATGGATATGACAAACTTAAATAATCAACAACAAGCTAATATAACCAAAGCACAAATGAACCAACAAAGATTATTAAGTAACCAGTCACAGCAGAATGCAGCTAAACAGTTTAACGCTCAATCAGAAGCCCAGACAGCTCAGTTTATGGCTAATTTAAGCAATCAAATACAGCAATATAATTCAAGCTCTCAGCAAGCTAGAGAACAATTTAATGTTACAGAAGCGAATAAACGTGCCGCCCAAAAAGCAGGCAATGAGCTAGAGGTAGAAAGATTAAATGCTCAACTTGTAGCAGATGTAAATAAGTTTAATGCTCAACAAGATTTCCAACGTGACCAGTGGAATGCGGCAAACGCTCAAGCTATACAGCAGTCAAATATAGCTTGGAGGCGGCAGGCAAACCTAGCCAATACCGCAGCTCAAAATGCAGCTAATGGTCAAAACGTGCAGATTGCTTATAACATGAGTTCACAAGAACAGACTCAGATGTGGCAACAAATGCGTGATGATGCTGCTTACATTCGTCAAGCTTATGAAAATGATGAACAAAGAAAAAGTCAGTTGATTGCTACGGTTATTTCAAGCGATGAGGCTTTTGAGGCAAGCGGTGGAGACCTTGGTAAGATTATAACACTAGCAGATGATGTATTAGATAAAGACTCAGATACCAACAATCAAAATTAATTAGAGGAAAATTTAAAATGGGATTTTTTAAAAAAATTTTTAAAGGCGTTAAAAAAGTTTTTAAAAAGGTTGGCAAAGGCATTAAGTCTGCATTTAAAAGTGTAGGCAGATTTATGGGAAAGATTGGAGTTCTTGGTCAAATTGCCATGATGTTTGTGCTTCCGGCCATAGGAGGTGCACTAATGAAGGGGCTTGGGACAGGATTTAATGCCCTTGTTGGTAAGTCTGCTGTGTTTACAACTGCAGGCACGACAGGAACTTTAACAGCCGGTACAGGAATGTTAGGTAGTAGTAGTGCTATTATTCGTGGTGCAGGTCATGTATTAAAAGCCGCAGGTAACTTTGCGAAAGCAGGACACTCGGCATTTAAAACTGTTACAGGTGCTGTTGGAAGTTTTGTAAAAGAATTTGCAGGTACTGCACTTAAAAAGATTCCGGGAATGCAGACTATGATTCCAAGTCTTCAAAATGCTCCAGATACATTCTTTCAAGGAAGCGGAAACGCTTGGAGTAAAGTATCTCAAAAAGTTATAACGGACGGAAAAAACCTTCTTGCAGACTTTAACAAAGCTATTGGCTATACTCCACCACCCGCTCCAGTAACCTCTAAGTTAGCGTCAACTGTTAGTACCGAGGCAGCTAAGTCCATAAGTGTTTCAGACGCTACACTTAAGACAGAATCTTTGGTGGATACTTTAGGTCCGGATGGAAAATCTTTAACTCCTGTTAAAGAACCTTTCTACCCTACAGCAAGTGGAAAACTTGAAAGTTCTCTTCTTGAGCCTCAGCTTAAATTAGCTGTTCCTGAAAACATTTTAGATGTTAAAGGTCTTAATGGTAAAGCTATTGGACAAAGCATGACAGGGGACTTTGCAAGTAAGGCAGCCGGAACTGTAGCTGAAAAAGCTGCCGAAGATTTTTATGGGATTTTCCCAGACGGCACAATGCCTGCTCCACTTCCAAAGGAACCGGGATTTTTTGAAAGACTAGGAACAAGCACTAAAGATGCTATCCTATCTATTCCAGATAAAATCATCGAAGCCCCCGGAAAGTTTGTAGATGGTCTTGATAAGACTGTTCAAAGCGGATTATCTAATAAATTATTAATAGAAACAGGATTAGTGGATAGCCCTGTACAAAATGTAACTTATGAGGGAGGCACTGTAGTTCCTCAGATGGCAGACACTCCATTTATGAATCAGTATTCTTCTCCCGCAATAAATGACAGAGCCTATCAAATGTCTGTAGACCCTTCAGGATATAGCATGTCAAATCCTTGGGGAAGTCCGGCTAACAGTTATCAACAAGAATTAGGAGCACGTTATGGATGAACAAACTTATATGACTGAACTTTCTAAAATGGATAGACCTGTTCCGGGAATGTCGCTAACTAATGACCCCGATAATCCGGCTCCTTATGAGCAGCCACCTAAGTTTACAAACGTCCATGAAGCTAGTCAGTTCATGTGGGAGAAATTAACCTCAGATGAAACTTACGCAAGTGTAATGACTGGTATATCTAAAGGTGTTCCAGTTATGCCTATAGTGCAAATAGTTCTTTTTGACGAATTTCAAAAGGGGTCATTTAATCCTGATTTAATGATGATGCTTATTGAACCTACTGCTTATATGATTATTGCACTAGCAGAGCGTTTAGACCTTAATATTAAAGTTGATACAGACGATGACGAAGATGAAGGAGAAGAAAAAGTTTTTGGAGTTTCTATGCAAGAAGAAAAACTAGAGCAACTTAGAGAAGCTGCAAAGCCTTCTAAAAAAGTCCCAGAGGGTTTGCTAACTGTAGACCAAATTAATGAAATGAAAAATCTTCCTGAGCTTCCAAGTTTATTTGAAAAACCTGAAATTCAAACTGAGCCTGAGCCAGATGTAACAGAAGAACCTATACAAGAACCGAGCCTAATGGCTCCAACTGAAGGACAGTAAATATGAAAGCATCTGAATTTGGACAAAGCTTACTTTCGGATATGCGTAAAAGAAACGATGATGCTCAAAGACGAGCTGAAAAACGTGCTAAAAAAAGTAAGTGGAAAGCCCTCGGCCTTAAAGTAGCTTTAAATGTCACTCAAGATATTATGCAGCAGCGACATCAAAAGCTTATGAACAACGAAGAACTAATGGCAAATAAACTTAAAGTAGACTCTGTATTTAATGAAGCTAATAACTTTGCAGCTACATTAAAAAAGGCTGAAGAGTTTGAAGGTGGCAAAGACGCTTATCTTAGAGCAGAGCTATCTGGTTTAGTAGGCTCTCAATTAAACGGCACATATTCTCCGGGAACATATAGTAAATCTCAATTTACTGCATTACAAAATTCTTTAGTTGATGGATATTTTGATAAGTATAAAAAGGCTTTTGACACGAGAGCAGCAGCAAACAAACAGTTTTTAATATCAGGAGATAAAGATAGGTATTATAAAAATCTGCAATCTTTGCACGGTGATGGAACTATAGGTTCTAGTCTAACCCAATTAATTAAAAAAATTCCGGGAGTGTCACAACTTACTGGAAATATTAATTCAGATTTACATCAAGCTAATCAAGATATATTAGCAAGCTTAGGAACTAAAACAGGAGCTAAGCTAGATAAAGCTGGAAATAAGATTGAATCAAAAGGTTTGCAAACTTATCAAGAAGTTTATCGTAAGACTCAAGACGTTGAGCTTGCAGCTTACGTTGCTAAGAAAATTAAAAATGTTGACTTAGATGGTCCGGCTCCAGACTACAGTGATTTTATTGATATTGACATTCCTAATGGATTGGACGGAACTCGAAAACTAAAAGTTAAAGAGGAAACAAGCTACAATAAGGACGGCACTTATAAAGGCAGTAGATATGTAGCTTTAACAGATAAAGGGTATGTAGGCGTAAGTCAAGAAAGTCTACAAGGTTCTATAGACTTTATGACTGGAGCAGGGTTATTGAAAGAAAATCAGTTCAATGTCGGCAAAGTAAGAATGAATCAAATGAGCAGTGCTGATACAGCTTTAATTCAAAAATCTCAGAAAAAATATTTAGAAGATTCAGGAGCTGAGGATACTGATTCTAACTTTGGAGATATGTTAGAAACTCGAAATAACTTATTAGCTCGTTCAATTACTATGAGTGGGATTACTGCACAAAATCAAGGTTGGGGTACAAGTAAAGAAGGCCACGAAATTGCCGTCAGCATGATTTTAAAGGATGTTAAAAAAAATGAGGGGACTGGAGATAAGGTTGTAACAGGTTTAGATAATCCCTTTGAGACAGCCTTTACAGCTTATGAGCTAATGGATACTAAAAAAATCAATGTGGACAGTTTAGTTTTACCTAAGATTATGTCGAGTGGAGACAAGCTATATGACACAATGTACGGGTTAGATTTTGAGAACAGAAAAAAAATAGTTGATAGACTAGAAAACTTAGATTATTTTGACAAGTATGCAAACGGAGAAAATGTTGAAGCTATGGTTAACATTGTTAATTATGCAGTAGATAACAATTTAAACCCTTCCGATTTCGGTGGCAAAGATAAAATGTTAGCTGCAGTACAAACTCTTTTACAGTCTGATTCGTATAACGAAGAACTGAAAAATAGGCAGATACAAGCTGAAATGAAGCAAGAGGAAAAAGAAAGACGAGAAAAAGAAGCTGAAAGACTAGCCGCAGAAAGAAGAAACACTTCAATGCTACGTTCAGCTTCTCCCTTTTCTTCACGATAAATTTAAAAGGAATATAAATTAATGTCAAAAAATAATTCTTCTTATAATCTTTTCGACCCATCGTCATATAAAAAGGGATTAGGAGACATATCTAAAGCTCAACAAGAACGTCAGTTTAAAAACGACCTAGTTCCACAAAACTACACGGTTACAGATTGGGAAAAAGATGATTTAGTCCAATCTAGCTTTGAGACTCTTACGGACTATCTTTCAGAAAAAGTAGGTATGGGTAATTGGCTATATGACCAAGCAACTACTGGACAAACTACAGACCCCGCTGAGTTTATGCGAGACTTGTCGGCACGACTTGGTGCTCCGATTGCAACAGCTAAGGCATTAGAAAATGCTCCAGAAAACGTAAAAGAATCTTTTCGTATAATGAAGTCTCGTTGGGACCAAGCTGAAGTTAAAGGCGGTAAGGAGCAGCTAGACCGAGTTTTAGATTATGGCGCTGACGTAGTTTTTAGTCCTGATGGCTTAGCTACAATAGCCGGTCTACTTTCAGGTGTGACTACATTCGGTGCAGGTACAGTAGCTACAGTAGGCGCTCGTAAGCTTGCTCAGCAACAAGCAATGAAAGGATTAATGGATGCAGTAAAAGCCACAAAGGCAGCATCAAGTAAAAATCCTTTAAAGTCTTCGGCACTAATCGGCAGTATGTATGGTGGGGGTGCAACGCACGTAGCTCAAGAATTAGATATAGCCGCAGACATACAAAAAGATTATAGCGTGGGTACGACTGCACAGGGCATTGTTGGCGGTGCAGCAATAGGTCCTGCGTTAGTTAAAACTGTTGGCCTATTTGGAAAGGGTAGTAAACTCGCTTCTGATTATTTTCGTGAAGCAACACGACCCTCTAAAGAAATTAGTTTAAAAGAAGCCCGCCAAGTTTTTGATGAAGGAATCGAAGGCGAGTGGATTCCTGCGTCTGGTAAAGAATTAGTAGACGAAGTTAAAAAGCTTCTTGAAGGACCTACAACAACTGTAAAAGACGTTACTCCTGAACAAGTTACAAAACTAGTAACTAAATTTTCTCAAGACTTAGGCGGTGGAGAAAAAACACAAGCTGAAATTAAACGTATTATTCGTGCAGCTGCAGATGCTGAAGATACAATAGACGGCCAAACTAACAAGTTGGTGCAGGGTTTGTATACTGTTGCATCAGATATTAGTGGTAACTTTTTTGGTAAAGCTGCAGGTGTGCTTAGTCCTATTACTAAGTTTTCTGGGACAGCAGCGCAACTTCAGAAAAAACTGAGTCACGAGTTTGGCATTAAATATAAAACTCAAGACAAAATAGTTGAAAAAGATTTAGCAGAAGTTCAGCGTGAAATTACTGGTAAATACAATGAACGTTTTAGAGCTATTGTAGATGGATTATCTTTAAGCGAAATTGACACTAAGCTTGCGGAAGAAATGAACTCTGCTTTAAGTTTAAGTCTACGAAGCACAAAGCCTATCCAACATGCAGGTTTTGACGAAGCGAGTAACAAAGCTATAAACATTGCAGCTAGAGAAATAAAGAGTCTTTATAAAGACATGGGTACTAGCCTTTTAGATATAAACGTATTTAAAAAAATGGTAGATAACTATGTTCCTAGAATGTGGAAGCGTAGTGTCGTTGAAAATAACCAAGACGAACTTATTAATTTATTTGTTTCTAAAGCAAAAATGTCTAAGGAAGAAGCTGCGTATACTGTTGAAAGTATGCTTAAAATTAAAAATCAAGTAGACCAAGGAACAGGTGGTGGGTATTTCTTTTCTTCCAAACGTAAAATTGATACTATTGGTAATGATGCAGATTTTGAAAAGTTTTTAAATAATGATGTGTTAGGTACTCTACACGGCTATACTTATCAAGCAGGCAAGTCTTTAGCTAAGCACCGTGTATTAGGCGTTAACAATATTAAAGAGTTTAAAGGTTTTTATATTAACCGCATTCGTGAAGAAATGGAAGAAGCCGGTCAAAAGTTTACACCTAAAATAGAAACTCAAATAGAAAAATTATATCGTACTGCAACTGGTGAAGGCATGGACCGTTTTGGTAAAAAAACTCAAAATGTTGTAGATGCATACAGCTTCACTAATCGTGTAGCTTTGTTAGGTATGGCAACTCTATCGAGTTTAACTGAGGTTATGATTAATTTAGGTAAGGCGGGAGTCCGTAATTCTGTAAAAGGCCTGAATGATGCTATGAAGCAATCACACAAAACTATTACTAAAGACTTAGAAACTAAACTCCAAACAGAGCATGGGTTGACTGCTAAAGAAGCTTTATCTGAAATGCGTAGCTTTAGCATTCACGTAGACCAAGCATTAGCTCAAGTAGGTGATAGACTTGCAGGTGATGAACTTGTAAGTGAGACTATGCAAAAAGCAAGTAACAAGTTCTTTAGGTTGAACATGCTAGACCAGTGGACTAAGTTTGTACAAAGCGTTTCGTTCTCTAGTGGTAAACATCTTATTAATGATAATATTATAAAGCTTGCAAGCTATGGTTCAAAACCTTTAGACGAGGCCGGTCAAACTCTTGCAGGAGAGTTAGCTGAGTTAGGTATTGATTATAAGAAAGCTGTAGATTGGCATAAAGCAGGTGCTAAAACAGATGACGAGTTCTATAAGTCAGATTTTTTAGGGGGCACTGCACGTTACACAAACTCTGTAGTTTTACAGCCTACTGCAATGTCAGGCTTAAAACCTATGCTTTATTCTAACCCTCAAACTGCAGTGTTGTTTCAACTACTTAGCTATCCTGTAGCCTTTACTAATACTGTAATGAAAGGAGCCGCTAAACAGATTATAAAAAATCCTAAACGTAATGCAGCTAAACTCGCAGCAGCTGGTACAATCATGACCGGCATGGCTCGATGGACGAACTACTTACGTACAGGAGGTGATAACGAAAAGAATAAAGACACTGATGAAATTATATATCAGTCTATAGCTCGTTGGGGTGGTAATGGTATACTAATAGATAGTCTTCAACGTGCTAAAACGGCTGCAAAATATAGCCGAAGTAACCTAGCTTATGCTACACTTCCTTTTGGTCCCATAGCTTCAGATAGCTTGAGCTTAATACAGCAAGGAATTATACCTACAGTTGGTTACAAAGTTCCTGTATTGTCTGGAAGTTATTTTGGTAAAGAAATTATCGGTGAAGATAACGTAAGACACTATCGCAGGTCTTTGCGTAGAAAACAAAAAGAAGTTTTTGGGGAGTTTATCCCTGACTTTGAAGATTCTTCAAAGCTTCCGGGATACGCTTTAGGTGGCGCAGTTTCTGCTTTATCTAGAGCAGCTGTTAAATCAGTTTCAAACGAATTTGGATTAACTAAAGATGCTATTAAAAAAGCTACTGAAGGTTTAATAGATTCTAAAGCTATTGAAAAAGCATCTAATCAATTAGAAGGTGATTTAAATTTAACAGGCTTGTCTGTAGATGATTTTGATGTACAAGACTTTACAAATGCTATAATCACAAGTGAAATTAAAAAAGATTACAAATCAATTAATGAGCTTGAAGCTATTCCTTCTTGGAAGAATGCAATGCTCAGCTCAACTAAAGATGAGTATAAGAAAAACTGGAATGAAGCTAAGACAGTTATGGGTTTTGATAACGATTATAAACTAGCATTAAAAACTATTGAAGAACTTCAAGATTCTGTAGACTCAAATAACGAAATACAGCACGTTGTATCTGGAGCTTTGAGCCCCATTAAATCTACTTATAATAAAGTAAAAATAAATCTAACTGCTGATGATATAAATGCTGCAGCTAAAGCTAAGTTTGATAAGAATAGTTTAGACTCTACTGAAGAATTTTTATCTATGGCAATTAAAACCTACGAGCCTTTGGTTTCTGAAGCAGGCGCTTCCAAAATAGCTAAGGCTGCAATAATTAAAATTGCGGCTAATGGAAATGTAAACTTCAGTAAATTTAAATCTCCTAAGCTTTCTTCAGCAGAAAAAACTAGTGATGCTGTTGTAGATGAATCAGAATTAAATAGCTATATAAAAAATTCTATTGTAAAAGAAAAAGTATATCGTTCTATTCATACTTTTAAAGATAGTGAATTTAATGTATCTTTTGCTTTTCCTAGAGAAATAGGAACGCATGTAGGCAGTAAAGGAGTATCTCAAGATATTAAACTTAGAGATATGCTTTTTGATGTTTATAACGGCAAAGATGCCGGAAAGATGTACATAAAATTTAAAGACCAAAAGCTGCCTGAAAAAGACTACAATGCTTTTTTTGACATGATAAAATTAAAAGCTGCGTCAATTAACGCTAACATTAATGAGTCTGTTTTACAAGAAGGGTACATTAACATTAAAAAACCTTTAATATATAAATCAGAAACTAAAGCTCATACGTGGAAGGCAGATGAACTTCTAGCATCAGACGATGCAACTAAAGAGCTTTTAAATAATATTAAAAGTTCGGGCGGGGAAGTAACCTCTAAGCTTAAAGAAAATATTGATGCGTTAAGTAAGAAAGCTAAAAAAATTGAAAAGCTTCCTGAAGACACAATGCTTAATAAAATTGAAAAAGATTTAATGAAGTATGAATTAGGCATTGACTTACGCACGGAAGTAAAGAATAGTGGTTTCGATTCTATTATGTATATGAATGAAATAGAACATGGATTTAAAGGCGAATCTAAATATTCATACATTTTATTTGAACCCAACCAATTTAAGTTTACTAGCTCTGCCAAGTTTGATGCTGATGACCCACGACATGCTTTTGTAGTTGGTGGATTAGCTGCAAAAATTGCACCGAAGTTAGCTTCAGGATTTTTTAGTAAAGCTGAAAAGGAAGCTTTAAAGCTTAATCAGAAGGTAGGTACTGGCGATGTAATGCTTAAAAGACTTCGAGACAAAGGCGTGACTAAAGAAGAGTTAGAGTGGACAGGGGCTGAGAATAGGTTTGCGGGTAAACCATCGGTGACTCGTGACGAACTCCAACAGCATTTTAATGATACAAAGTTCGATGTAGATATTAAAGAAGGCAAGTATACCGACAAGTCTACATACGTTAGAGATGAAGCAGACCCTGACTTACCGGCTGATACTTTTGAATCGGATAAAGATGACCAGTTTTGGAGTTGGGTAGAAACAAACAAGCCACATGAACTGGATTTAATTGATGAAGGGGACATGCCAGATTTTGATTCTTGGTATGATACTACTCGTGCAGATTGGGAAAGCAGCATAGGAAGTTCAGAAAAAGCAGACTTTGATGTTGTTCCTATGCACCTAACCACAGCTTCGTTTGAAGGTAAAAATACTAAAAATTATAGAGAGTTAGTGTTTACACTGCCTGACCAATTTAAAAAGGCAAGTAAAGACTTTACGGATAAAAGACATTTTCCGACTCTTAAAAACCCTATACTTCATGTTCGTTTGGCAGATGTTAGACCTGCTACAGGAGATAGTAAAGTTTTGTTAGTTGATGAAATACAAAGTGAAGCTCATCAAAATAGTAAAAATAAAGAATCTGTAAGTCTACCATTTAAAGAGGAAAAAAGATGGGCTATGCTAGGTTTAAATAAAGCCATGATGGAAGCTGCTGAAAAGGGGTATGATGAAGTAGCCTTTACTACAGGAAGAATGCAGGCTTTACGTAACAAACAGCTTCAAGAAGTAGACGGAGTAGAAAGAGGCGGTGTTAAAATGCAGCAGTTTTATGACAAAACTTTAATGAAGCTGCTTAAAACAAACTTTGCTGATAAGTATGGCGTTAAAATAACAACTAAAGAATTTAAACAGGATGACAAGATTGTTAAGTTACCTACAATTCAAATGACCACTGAAATGCGTAACGATGTACTTACAGGATTGCAAATGTTTTTCTTGGGAGGTCTTGTAGAAAGCTTAAAGAAAAAAATACCTTTAAGTGTTAGGCAGCTTGCCGCTGATGTTGTGGGCGATGAAACTAAAGTAACTGAAAAAGATTTAAGCAAAGGTGAAAAAGAAGCTTTGACTCAAGCAGTGTTAAACGCTAAGAAAAAAAACAAAGACGTAATAGAATATAAAGACTACAAAACTCACGGCTCATCTAAAAAAGGAGCGCAGTACGCAGATGTTGGGGGTGGTGGAAGCACTGCAGACTTTATTAAAAAACTAGCTGACCCCGCATATTCTATGAAGACTACTTTAGGTCAAGCACGTATTACTTTAGATGATAAAGGCAATACAGTTATTAAAGATAAGTACAACTTTAATGACTCTGACGGTCAATTTAAACTAGTAAGATTTTTAAAGGGTATGAAAAACGCAGGGCTCAGTCCATACAAACAAATGCGTAACGTAGCAAAAGAGTTAGGAAGTCCTGAAGGCTCTGGAGCAGAAGTTGAAATTAATTTAGGCAAGATAACAGAAAAAGATTTAGCCTTAGTAAAAAAGGAGTTTGACAAAATAACATGAGCACATTTAAATATTTTAAGTTGAGTGATTTTAACTGCCAAGAGACTAACGAAAACAACATGAGTGAAGAGTTTATCCACAAGCTAGATGAGCTCCGAGCTGCTTGCGGGTTTCCGTTCTACATTACTAGCGGCTATCGCTCTGAAAAGCACAGCATAGAATCTAAAAAATCAAAGCCCGGAACCCATGCACAGGGTATTGCCGCTGACATCGCAGTTAATGGTGGGGCTCAGCGCATGGCTGTAGTTAAGAATGCTTTGGCTATGGGGTTCACAGGCGTAGGCGTGGCTCGTGGGTTTATTCACGTAGACATTCGTAAGACAACTCCTGTTATGTGGAAGTATTAATGTTTCGTATTTTGTTTATGTTGTTTATGTCTGTGTCCGTGTTAGCGGATAATGCTCAGGAAGGTAGTTTAAATACTTTTCACGGTGAGAACTCAACTACCAATAGCAACAACAACACGCAAGACGATTCAGTTAGTAATACATACAACGGTGCAGGAAGCAGTTCTGAAATCCCAGTAGGTTCTGCAATCACGCCAAGCTACATGTC
>VMHT01082642.1_pt1 | contig 11570 bp, 14 predicted proteins | sample 4693611 | NCBI WGS metagenome assembly VMHT01 (sample SAMN12280063, study PRJNA550983) | marine metagenome | isolation source: seawater sampled from same location over 5 years 0.02-0.2 micron viral filtrate | place: USA: collected off the coast of southern California halfway between the port... ... | reverse complement strand
GTGCCACCTCAAGAAGTTATTACTAAAGATAACGTAACAATCACAGTTGATGCTGTTATATACTATGAGCCAACAGATCCAAAGAAACTGGTGTATAACGTTGGGGACTTTATTCAAGCAGCAACAAAATTAGCACAAACTAATTTAAGGAATGTTGTTGGTGACTTAGAGTTGGATGCAGCTTTGACATCTAGAGAAACTATCAATACACAATTAAAACTTATTTTAGATGAGGCAACCGACAAGTGGGGTACCAGAGTCGTAAGGGTTGAAATTCAAAGAGTTGATCCACCGCAAGATGTTCAGGATGCAATGAATAAAGTTATGAAAGCTGAAAGAGACAGAAGAGCAGCAGTTACTGAAGCTGAGGGTGAAAAAAGAGCTGCAATTCTTTCTGCTGAGGGAAGAAAAGAGTCCCAGGTTTTAGATGCTAATGGTGAAGCTGAAGCTTTGAAACAAGTTGCAGATGCACAAAAATATGAAAAAATTGCAATTGCTGAAGGTGAATCTGAAGCAATTGAAAAAGTGTTTGCTGCAATACACAAAGGTGATCCAACAAATGATTTAATCGCAATTAAGTATCTAGAGTCACTTGAGAAGGTGGCTGACGGAAATGCTACGAAGATATTCTTGCCCGCAGATTTATCTGCAACATTAGGCAGTATTGGTGCAATTTCAGAACTTTTTAAAGATGAAAAATCTGGTGAATCAGATGAATCTGTTGAGGAGTCAGATGAATCTACTAAAGAATAAGTAGATACCAACGCCAATTAGACAAATTCCACTGATTATATTTATATATCTTTTTACTATTAACGATGAATTATTAAACAAATAACTACTTAGTAGTGCATAAGAAATATCTGCAAAAAGATTAATCAAAATAGTTATAACTCCTAAGAAAATGAGTGAAGAAAACACGGTAGCTTCGTCTTCAACAAACAATGGAAGTACTGATAAATAAAACACCCACATTTTAGGATTTGCAAGATTAATTTTTAGTCCTGATGTAAATGATGCTGAATGAAGCTTTGTTGGATCATACCCATCATCTAGGAGGGTTTTAATACCTTTGTAGATAATATAAATTATTCCAAAAATATAAATAAATGTCAGTATTTCAGGAATTAATGAAATTATATATGTGATAACTGTTGCGGTTATGACAGTAATTCCTATAGCGCCTGTTGCAGCGCCGTATGCAACTTGAAGCCCATTTATTCTTCCTTTTTGTACAGACTCATTCACCACTAGAGCAATTATTAATCCTGGGCTAAAAGCTACGCTGATTTGCAATAAAACAAATTCAATTGTTAATTGTGGGATTTGCACTATGAAGATTTAATTTTATTTATCTCCGGAACACCTTGCTTAAATAAAACTTCACAATCTTTATATTCCTCACCAATTTGATTACCTACAATAATAAGTAGCTCCAACATAGCTTCTTTTTTTCCCAAAGATGAACCAAAAGTATTCGGTGAGTTTTCGTATTCTTTTTTTATTTTATTAAACGTATCGATAGCCTGTTCTTTGTTAAATTTATCTGAAAGTGAAGATTTAGCAATAGCTTCAAAGCTCTTTCTTTGACGTCTTGGTAATTCAAATTGCATAAAAGTATTCTAACTATTTATCAATAACTTTTGTAATGAGACCTCATAATCTTCAGAATATTTAACTGTTCCAAATTCTTGAAAACCAAAAGATTCATGAAACTTAAAAGATCCTTTATTTATAGATGGAAGTAAATTTATCTCTGCAGTCAAATGTTGAAGTGAGTTTTGTTTTGCAAACACAAGAATATTTTCATACAGCTTTGTACCCAATTTAATATTCCTAAACTGATCATCAACAACAATTCTGTCAATATACAAAAAGTTCTTTACTCTACTGCTAATTTCTTTAAAATTTTTGTGTTTTATCTCACTCATATATGATTTTGTTTGTTCATTATCTTGAAAGCAAACTACAAATCCGATAACTGTATTACCGAACACAATACTTTCGTTATAGTCAGAATTTTCAATAGAATTGAATAATCCCTCTAATGTTTTAGAACCAACGTTTGGAACATTTTTTTCATTTAATTCATGACACTTTGCAATTAATTTATTGTTTATTGGTAAAAATGAATATTCTTTCATATTTAGAAATATACATTTAATGTATAAAAATGTAAACTACCAGTGTGAATCAAAAAACAGTTCTCATGAGCCCTCCAGAATATTTTAAAGTTGAGTACTCAATCAATCCATGGATGGTTGCAGGTGCATCCGTTGATTTAGATCTGGCAAAAAATCAGTGGAATAATTTAAAATCTACAATTGAAGAAGCTGGAGCAGAAGTAAAGGTTGTTCCGCCTGCTGAGGCATATCCAGACCTTGTGTTTACTGCAAATTCTGGAATCATTAATGACAAAGAAGTTTTAATTGCAAACTTCAAATATGAAGAAAGACGTGGTGAGGAAGAGCTTTACTCAAATTGGTTCAATGAGAATGGTTACAGTGTTGGACGCATACCTTCAGAATATAAATTTGAAGGAAGAGGTGACGCATTTGTATATGGTAAATACTTAGTTGGATCATATGGAATAAGAAGTGATAAAGAGGCATTACTATATATTGCTGAAAAGTTTGATTTAGAACCAGTAATTGTTGAATTAGCTCAAGAAAAATTTTATCACCTAGATACCTGTTTTCAACATTTCCCAACAGGAGATGCAATTTTTTACCCAGACGCTTTTAAAGATTCCTCCTTAAGTGCATTTGAAAGCTTGTTCAATCTTATTCCAGTATCAGAACACGATGCTAATCAACTTGCATGCAATGCAGTTGTTATAAACAACACAGTAATATTTCCTTCAGAAAATATTGAAGCTATCAAAACAGTTGAGGGACTTGGTCTTAATGCTGCAGTTGCAAATGTTTCTGAGTTTCTGAAATCTGGCGGTGCATGCCAGTGTCTCGTAATAGCATTAAACTAAAACCAATATGATTAAAAGACTTTTTAAATTTGTAATCTGGCCTGTAAAAAAAATTGTTTTACTTCCATTTAAATTCTTGCTTTATACATTATTAATATTCATTATTCTCATTTTGTTTTTTCAATACAGGGCTGATTATGAAGTTGATACAAGTCCACTTTCAAAAATAGAATATGAAAATTGTATTGAAGTAATAGACAGTTATGAAATTACTCTTAATCTTTTGTCAGAATATGTTCAAGACCTAGATAGTGTTCAACGAGAATTTTTAGAGGAACGACTACCAGACAATTTACAAATATTACTTGAGCCACAAAAAATTGATCCTGACGAATTTGAGAATATTAAAGGTAGTTTAAAAACCTATCTCCAAGGTGGAAGGCTTCCTGGATTTAATGGTAAAGCTCTATTACCTCAGGCTGCTAGTTTATGTCGGACTGGCTTAGGTTAAATCTAATACTTCAGCGCGTGAAAGCTTAATTAATGTTTCAGGCGAAAGAAAAAATTTAGAGACCCTATTTCCTGCTCCAATAAAAAGCTTTTCTCTTTCAATAACATTTTTATCTATAAACACTTTTATATTTTCAGGTAATCCTAATGGACTAATACCGCCATATATTTGTTCAGTTACCAATTCTGCCTCATCTCTAGATGCAAAACTGACTCTTTTTGCACCCATAGCCTCTTTAGCTTTATGATTTACATCTAATCTATTTGCGCCCAGTAAACAAAACATGGCATAAAATACCTCTGGCTTCTTTGCTTTAATTAAAATAGCATTACAAGAATCCTCTATATCAAAACCATAATGATTACAAAAATTTTCTGTATCTGAAAACTCATCTAAGCACTCAAATATTTCTAAGTATTCTTTGTTATCTTCGTAAAGTTTTGCAACAGTTTTATGAATTTCCAACATAGAGATTATGATATCTGAAAAATGATTAGTTACAATTCTTCTATGGAATTTAAAACAATAATTGAACCTTTTAAAATCAAATCAGTTGAACCCATCGCTATTACAACACCCGAACAGCGAAAAGAATTTCTTGAAAGGGAAGATTGGAATTTATTCGGCTTACAGTCACAAGAGGTAACAATAGATTTATTGACTGATTCTGGAACTGGCTCAATGTCATCTGAACAATGGGCAGCAATTATGAGAGGTGACGAAGCTTATGCTGGTTCACATTCCTGGCAGAGATTTAATAAGGTATTGTCTGAATTAACAGGCTACAAACATATTATTCCAACACATCAAGGTAGAGCTAGCGAAAAAATTCTTGCAACAATAACCGTTAAAGAAGGCGACATCATTCCAAGCAATAGTCATTTTGATACAACAAGAGCAAACTTTGAAGCTGCTCTTGCAACACCAGTAGATTTATTGTGCAAAGAGGGACTAGATCTTTTAACATCAGCACCCTTTAAAGGAAATATAGATTTAGAAAAATTAGAAGCTTTACTAAATAGTGAGGATGTAGACAAAATTCCGTTTGTTTTAATGACAATTACAAATAATACAGGAGGAGGTCAACCTGTATCAATGGAGAATCTTAAAGCTGTAAAAGCACTGTGTGAAAAATATAATAAGATGTTTCTTTTAGATGCTTGCAGATTTTCAGAAAATGCATGGTTCGTTTCTCAAAGAGAAGACTCTTATAAAGACATTGAGATAAGAGAAATTGCCAAAGAGGCATTTCGCTTAGCTGATGGTTGCACCATTAGCTTAAAAAAAGATGGTTTTGGAAATATTGGAGGTGTCCTTGCGTTTAATGACGATGCCCTCGCAGAGGCAGCTAAAAATGTATTGATATTAACTGAAGGCTTCCCTACATATGGAGGACTGACAGGAAGAGATTTAGAAGCTTTAGCTCAAGGTTTAATAGAAATTACAGATAGAAACTATCTTGAATATCGTGCACGATCCATTTCATATTTAGCAGAGAAAGCTCTCGAGTACGGAATACCAATCGTCCAACCTGCAGGTGGACATGCTCTTTATATAGATGCAAAAACATTTCTTCCTCATATTCCTCCACATCAATATCCAGGACATTCTCTTGCATGTGAGATATATCTTATTGGTGGTGTAAGAGCTGTTGAGCTCGGAACATTAGCATTTGGTGTTGCCGGACAAGATGGAAAAGATGACACTCCCGCAACACATGAGTTAGTGAGACTTGCCGCTCCAAGAAGGTCATATACACAAAGTCATTTTGATTATGTTGCTGAAGTTCTTGAAAAACTAGTACATAATAAAGATAACTTAAAAGGGTATGAAATAACTTACCAGCCAAAGCTGTTAAGACACTTCACGGCCAAGTTAAAGCCGCTAGTTTAATAGAAAACTTTGATAACTTTTTAGAACAAGAAAATGATATATTATTAATGCAATTAAATGAGGTATTTGGATGATTAGTAAAAAATTTTTATATATCTTTCTTTTATTTTTCATAACTTGTTCAGAAAATTCATTACCTGTTAACGAAACAACGACAACCTCAACAACATTAATTACAAATGAAATAATTAATGAAGAAAAACCAGATGTTTATGTTATGTTACTTTGGCATCAGCACCAGCCCTATTATCCAAAAGATACAAATGGACATTTTACTAAACCATGGGTAAGGCTTCATGCGACTAAAGATTACTTAGACATGGTTGAACTTGTTCAAAAATATGAAGGATTACGTGTTACATTTAACCTTACTCCAACACTCCTTAATCAATTAAAAGAACTTGAGAGCGGTATAAAAGATATATATTGGATACATACTGAGATAGACGCAACAAAACTAGATGATGCTCAGAAAACATTTTTAAGAAACAGGTTCTTTGATATAAGCTCAAGAACAATAAATAAATCTCCTAGGTATCTAGAACTTAAAAATCTTAGACAATTTCCTAATGAGTGGACTGATGCAGATTATCTTGATTTACAGGTACTGTTTAACCTCGGCTGGACTGACCCTAAATATTTATATGAAGAGCCCTTAAATTCAATTGTCACTAAAGAAGAAAATTTTACAGAAAATGATAAAGCCACTGTTCTAAAGATTCATATGGAAATAGTTCAAAAAGTAATACCTACACATTTAAAGGCTTATGAAGAGAATAATATTGAATTAATCACAACACCATATGCACACCCAATACTTCCACTTATTCACGATTCAGATCTTGGAAAAGTTGGAGATACGCAGTCTCCTTTTCCAGAAAATAACTTCAAATATCCTGAAGATGCAAAGATTCATGTAACAAAAGGAAAAGAAGTCTTCGAAAACACTTTTGGATTTTCACCAAATGGCATGTGGCCGGGAGAAGGAGCAGTTGCTCAAGATGTGTTGCAATATTTTAATGATGAGGAAATAACATGGATAGCTTCAGGTGAACAACCTTTATCTAAATCATTAGATTTAAGATTCCAGCGTTGGGTTGGGGGAGTGTCTTCAAAACCAGATTTACTTTATAGACCATGGAATACCAAATTAGATAATGGAGAATCAGTAGCTATATTTTTTAGAGATAATTATTTATCTGACAATATGTTTAATTATTCAAGTAAGAGAACAGATCTTGCAGTTGCAGAATTTGAAAATACCATGATTAAAATTCGTGAAAAAACTTCTGATCTAGAATTTACTCCTGTTGTTTCGATTATTGCTGATGGTGAAAATTTCTGGGAATCATACTCTAATGATGGAATTGATTTCTTAAACGGCATGTATGACGTATTAACAAAATATGACTGGATTCAAACAGTTACCCCTTCAGAATATCTAGCGATGCATCAGGATAATCTTGGAACTATCGATAACTTGTATCCAGCTTCTTGGTTCCAGCCAAATTATGCTACTTGGATAGGTGAAGCAGATGAAAATTTAGCTTGGGATTATTTATATAGAGTAAGAATAGATTTTGAAAATGCAAAAAACTCAAAAAATTATACTATTGAGGAAATAGAAGCAGCTTTTGAGTATATCTTATTGGCAGAAGGTTCTGACTGGTTTTGGTGGTATGGAGACGACCAAGATTCTTCTGTAGATGAATATTTTGATAAAGCATTTAGGACTTTGTTATCAAATGTTTATAAAGAGCTTAATTTGGAAATTCCAGCATTTCTGAATAAACCAATTAATAATTAGTAGTATTCTTCAGTGATTAACATTAAAAAATGGAATTGGCCACTATTTATTGTTATAACTTGGTTTTTAGCATTTGGAACAGCTGTATGGGCCGATATGCCAGATCCTTTTAATTTAGAAAATATATTAGCTTTCTTAGCTTTTGCTTTATTCTTTGTTTATTACAGAGTCACATATAAAAAGTAAATTAAAAACTTTCTCGTTTTAAAGCATATAACTGTACTATTTATCAAGAAGCTGTCTTTTTAAGAATTAGTGTTGCAACACTATAAGCTTCAAACAGCAGAAGAGAGAACCTTTCATTCTCTCTTTTTCTGTTTTATGAAAGAAAAGTTTAATTATCAGTCTGAAGCTTTTGTTCTTTTATAGGACTTAATCCTGTTTCTTTTTTCTTCTTATAAGCCCTATTGAATGCTTCTAATTGCCATCCATCCATTCTTGATCTACTAATTTCTATAATTTGTATTTGTTCCTCGTCAGTATATTTTGACCATTTTGCTATCTCGGGAGTTGTTCTTGCACAACCATAACATAAATCACTATCTGGGTCTGTTACGCAAACATTTATACAGGGTGAAGTTATTGCCATGAGGGTTATGTTAATTCTTTAATCAGATTATTTGTAGCTATTTTAAGTGTGCCTTTTGGGTCATTAAGCCCTGCTTCTCCACATTCAAAAATATTAGTAAACAATTTTTCATCCCCTGCTTTGTATTGACCTCCTAAAAAATAACTTTTACCATTAAAATTTTTTAAAAGCTCACCAATTATTTTCCCCTCAAAAGATGATTCGTCAAATTGACCTTCACAAAAAACTCCTATTTCGTATTCTTTTACTTTTTTTGAAAGCTTTGTTGCTTCTAAGAAATATTTAGAACCACTATCAATTTCACAGCCTAATATTTGATGTAAGCAAAAAGATAACCCACCAGCTGCTCCTGAAAGTTGTTCATATGGATTTAAATCTAGAGAAAGTTCTTTTGCTAAAAGTTCTATTATCCTTTTGGCTTCTTCTTTATGTTGTTTAATAAATTCATTATTTAAACCTTTTTGAGGTCCAAAAACATCATATGCTGAATTGTTTCCAAGTAAAGGAATAGTTGTATCAGCAAGCACTTTTATGCTTATCTTTGGATTGAAATCAACAGCCTTCACATTATTGATTAGAGGAAAATCCTTTGGAGTGGGGTTAACAATTCTCTCTCCATTAGATAAAAAATCTATCCCAATTTTACTCAATAGACCAACTCCAAAGTCAACAGTTTTGGACCCACCTGTTCCTAAAATATCTACTTTTTGCACAACCTCATTTAACGAAGCAGAATTTATTTCTAAAGTGTCTTTTGTTGAATTAATTCCAACTAATTGAGCAGACTCAAAATACTCAAGCCCGTTTATATTTAAAGATTCAACCTCAACCTCTATTTCGTCACAATTGAAAGATTTAAACACTTCAAACTGTTCAAAACCATATTCTTTAAATATCTGTGTACTGCCTTCACCGCCATCTGTAACACTAAAAAACTCAGCATTAATATCTGAAGCTTGAAATACATCTTTAATTGTATCCAGAGCTTCTTTAGCAGTTAATGTTCCTGAAAACTTATCACTAAAGATTGCAATATTCATGTATGTATTTTATTTAATTCTTAGTAAGTTGTCAGCATATTTAAACTAAGTAAGTATGAAAATTGGATTTATAAAAGATAATGATGGATATAGGGCACCAATACACCCTGAATCTATTGATAAATATACAGTAGATATTCATTTAGAAAAAGATATGTTTGATTATCTCAACTACTTAGAACCTAAAAATGTAAAATATATTTCCAAATTAGATGAACTCGATATTGTTGCATGTGTAGAAAATATAGATGAAAAGACTGTAAAAAATTTAAAGAATGGATCTGTTTTAATTGGCATTTTTGACTTTGATAAAATAGAAGAGATAAAAAACTTAAGACCTGATATTAAAATATTAAGTTTCTTCAAACTTCCTAGAATTTCAAGAGCTCAAAACTTAGACGCTCTCTCCTCTCAAGCAAACTTGCTCGGGTACTCATCTGTTTTAAGAGCTGCAAAAGAGACATCAGATGTATTACCAATGATGACAACTGCTGCAGGAAACATCCAGCCATCTAAAGTATTGATTCTTGGCGTAGGAGTTGCCGGCCTTCAAGCAATTGCGACTGCAAAAAGACTTGGGGCTAGAGTGTGGGCTTTTGATATTAGAAAAGAGGCCAAGGACCAAGTGGAATCTCTAGGCGCCAAATTTGTTGAAGCAAGTACGCAAGCTCAAGAAAGCGTATACGCACAAGAAGTCTCAGAAGAAGAGAATCAGAAAATTCAAGAGGCATTAAAGAAACAAGTAATTGATAGCGATATTGTTTTAACATTTGCGCAAATACCAGGAAAGAAAGCACCTGTCTTGATTGAAAAGTCAACTGTTGAAAACATGAAAGAGAATTCTGTAATTATTGACTTAGCTGCTGGTACTGGTGGAAACTGTGAAGGCACAGAGGTGGACAAAGTTGTTGATATTAATGGCGTAAAGATAGTTGGTGAAACAGATATCCTAAACACTGTTAAGCATGCAGCTACAAAGCTGTATTCAGAGAATGTAAGAAATTTAATCGAACTGTATATAGAAAATAGTGACGATGAAATTTTTGTGGAGATGAGTTCATAATGGAAGCAACGTTCTTACTTACATTGTTGATAACGTTTTTAGCAAGCTTTATTGGATACGAGCTTATATCTAAAATTCCACAGACATTACACACTCCGTTGATGTCTGGTTCTAATGCTATTTCTGGAATTACATTGATTGCAGCAATTCTTATATACCCAGAAATAGGCGAGTCTCAATTACTTAAAATTATTGTTTTAATTGCAATAGCATTTGCAACTCTCAATATTGTTGGAGGGTTTTCAGTGACTGGTCGAATACTAGAAATGTTCAAGAAAAATGATTGAAATAATATTACTTGTCTCATCTGTTTTATTTATCTTTGCTTTGAAGCTCTTTGGAAGACCGTCAACGGCACATAGAGCAAATACTTTTGCTATGTTGGCCATGGCATTAGCTGTTTTTAGCGCATTTAATTTTGATTTTTCAAAATATGATTCTGCTTTTTATATCACAATTGTTGTTTCAGGACTACTTGGAGTTTTAATATCAAAACGTGTTCAGATGACACAAATGCCAGAACTAGTTGGTTTATTTAATGGCTTTGGTGGAGGAGCTTCCGGTGCAATAGCCTATGTTGAGCTCTCCGGTAATTCTTTACCACTTCCTGATGTTTTCGTAGCAATCTTCTCAATGGTTATTGGAATATTTACTTTCTCAGGAAGCCTTGTTGCAGTAATGAAACTACGTGGCAAACTAAATAACTTCAATAAAAAATTAGCAGATATATTTTCAGTGTTTCTACCTACGATAATAGTAATTCCAGCTGTTTTAGAAATGGATGACCTTTTAATGGAATTTATTATCTTGGTTTCATTAATTGCTGGATTAATTCGAGTTGCAGTAATTGGTGGAGCAGATATGCCAGTTGTGATAGCATTCTTAAATTCACTTTCTGGAATTGCTGCAATGTCAGCTGGGTTTATTGTAAATAGTATTATTTTGATCGTAGCTGGTGCCTTAGTAGGGGCATCAGGAATAATTCTTACTTTACTGATGTGTGCTGCAATGAATCGTACACTTTTAGATGTTTTAAAGGGCGGATTTGGCAGTACATCTATTAATAATGAGTATGAAAAAGATCCAATTAGCACTTCCCCAGAAGATGTAGCAATTCAATTAAGCTATGCAGAATCTGTAGTTATTGTTCCGGGATATGGAATGGCAGTAGCTCAAGCACAGGCAGCTGTAAAAGAATTAACAAATACCTTAAAAGATAAAAATATTGAAGTGAAGTTTGCTATTCATCCAGTTGCTGGAAGAATGCCCGGCCATATGAATGTACTCCTAGCTGAGGTAGATATTGACTATGAAGATATGTATACCTTAGAAGATATAAATTCTGAGTTTTCCTCAACGGATGTTGTAATAGTTCTTGGAGCAAATGATGTTGTAAATCCATTGGCTAGAACTGATGAAGATTCTCCAATTTATGGAATGCCAATACTTGATGTTGACTTAGCAAAACAAGTCATCGTGTTAAAAAGATCTATGTCACCAGGTTATGCAGGTATTGCGAATCCATTGTTTATAAATGACAATGCAAAAATGTTGTTTGCAGATGCCAAAGAGGGTTTAGAAAATATCATTAAATCATTTGAATTAGTTTAAATATCTCTTTCAGAATTTAAAAAAGAATTAAAACAAACAATAAGATTTAGATAAGACAAAAATAGTCGTGCGTAGCACAATCTATTTCAATTTAGTAAAATAGAAATATGATAGAAACAATAACATCATACCC
>VMHT01048823.1_pt1 | contig 11570 bp, 8 predicted proteins | sample 4693611 | NCBI WGS metagenome assembly VMHT01 (sample SAMN12280063, study PRJNA550983) | marine metagenome | isolation source: seawater sampled from same location over 5 years 0.02-0.2 micron viral filtrate | place: USA: collected off the coast of southern California halfway between the port... ... | reverse complement strand
CTGGGGACACCCTGATGTCTGCTGAGACGTTTGTTTTTACACAACTACAGTCAGGTGCTCTACCAACTGAGCTAAGCGAGGTATTCTGTCGCACTTGCCTCCACTACTTAACCCTCATCAATCTCAAGAACGACGGCACCAACGAAAATCATGCAAAATTCGGCGTTTTTCCATGGTTCAATGCGTACCTTATCAAGGGTTGAGGGTCAAGGATAGAACAGGTGCTTTGGTATGCGAATTCCACTTACAAAATCGGCCTCTCAAACCCCACGGGAATGGTCGCGGTTAAGTAGGGAAAGAGTAGGCTTGGGAAATCAGGATGTGTAGGGATGGGACCCACAGGTACACCAGGTTCAGGAGCTGAGAACAAAGCGCTCGCCGATATGGTCAGTCAAATGGCCAAGGAAGCGGTGAATCGCGGTGCTACGGCTTTGATGGATGACGAGGTCGGAACCCTTGGTGTTCCAAACCCACGAATCCTCATCGTTGGCTGTGGTGGCTCAGGCAACAACACCCTCAACAGAATCACTCACCTTGGTGTCGAAGGCGCGGTCACCGTAGCGATCAACACCGATAAGCAGCACCTCGACCACACCCGTGCGCTGCAGAAACTCCTGGTTGGACGTCACATCACTCGAGGACTTGGTGCTGGAGGCGATCCTTCAACTGGACGACGCTGTGCTGAGGCTGGCCGAGAAATGATTCGACGCATCGTTACTGGTGCTGATTTGGTGTTCATTGCAAGTGGGCTTGGTGGCGGTTCTGGTACCGGCATTTGTCCTATTGTTGCTGAAGAAGCCAAAGCCGCAGGTGCCCTGGTGGTCGGAATTGTTACAACCCCATTCCACGTCGAGCGCCGTCAACGTATGAGCAGAGCGCTCGAAGGCTTGGAGTCGCTTCGACGAACGGCTGATGCTGTGTTGGTGCTTGACAACAACCGATTGTTGCATTATGTGCCACATCTCCCACTCGACGAGGCGTTCTCAATCATGGACCAATTGGTTGCTGAAATCGTCAAGGGTATTGTCGAAACCATCACCTTGCCCTCGCTGATCAACCTCGATTTCGCTGACGTTCGTGCCATAATGGCCAACGGTGGTGTCACGATGATGCTCTATGGTGAATCTGATCGCGGACCACAAGAAGTGGTTCATGAAGCGCTCAACCACCCATTGCTCGATGTCGATATCTCTGGAGCCACTGGCGTCTTGATTCACGTCACTGGCGGCCGATACATGACGCTTGAAACCGCCTCCCAAGTTGTGGATTTACTCACGAGCAAGGTCAGTGAAGATGCCAACGTCATTTGGGGTGCTCGTCAAGATGCTGGCTTTGGTGACACGATCAAGGTCATGGCCATCATCACTGGCGTTGGCGGCACTGATTTGCGCTCCCCGCAGATGAAGCCTGACGTGCTCGGGGATGCGTTGCGACTCACCCAAAACAAGAACAACAACAACGGCCCAATTGGCTTCCAACGCTTCGATTGAAGGCGTTGAAGAAATTCTGTTTTGTACGATTCAACCCTTCGTAAGCGTCAAATGGGTGTAGCATACCATCTCAACCATGCGAGGCAAGGCCTTTCTCTGCTTACTTGTGGTTGCACTGCTCATGACTCCGGTTCAAGCCGGTGACGTGAGTGCTATGCAGCAACAACCTGCTGAAGATCCAAAGCAACCGAATGCCAACAACACCACGATGTACTTGTGGGCCAATGGTATGTCGGCGTACTGGACCCACTTCAACACTAACGATACCGAGTCTGTTGCTGAAAATGAACTGATGGAAGAGAAAGATAACGGCGTTATCAACATCAAGTATCGATTCACTATGGACCCAAGCCTCGACAAGCGGCTCCAGATGACTGAGGGTGGCGAAATGCGAGGTAATTTCCAAATTTACTTCGAAGGCGACCAAACGAACGGCGACAACAACGGACCCTGTCAAAATGATTGTGAGTTGCTCAATATCACGATTTACCGTGGTGCAAGTAAAGTCTACCAACACACTGAGCAGGCTTGGCCGGCAGGCAACTGGAAGAACGTCGTCTTCTCTCACACACTCACTGAAGAAGGCGGCAACCTGCTTTGGGATGGTACCAACGACAATCCAATCATTGAAGTCACCATGAAGGTTAAGGGAGATCTACAACAAGGGGCATTCTTTACCACAACTGGAGACCCAGCAGCATTCGGAATCAAGCTCGCAGAAGAAGGGCGACTTGAACTTCCTATTGATGAATCAAGTTGGGAAGAAGCCTTCCAAGCCGGTGAAGATGAGATGCCAGTCAGTGAAGACACACCTGGATTCACCCTCGTTGTCGCCTCCGCTGCAATCGGAATGGCCATGTTCGTCAACGCTTCAAAGGAAGAAGAGTCTGAAGAGTGATTCAGCGCATTGCTTGAATCGCTGCAGCAATTGCTTCTGTCGTGAGACTCACCGCTTGTTGCTCTCCACTGGTCAACGACTTCAACATCGCTTGGCCGGCTTCCAAATCCTTTGGTCCAACCACAATGGTGAACGATGCGCCAGATGAGTTGGCCCATTTCATCGCCTTACCAATTTTTCTTCCTCGAAGTTCAAGATCAACACGCTCTCCAGCGTTGCGCAAACTTGACACAAGTGGCAACACATGAACAACATCGATGCCAAATGGAATCACGGCAATCGAGCCGAGTGGATCGTGTTCGCCCGGAACGACTTCGTTGCGACCGGCAGCTTCTGCTTGGGCCTCGAGGGCAAGTAAGACACGGTCAAATCCAAGGCCAAACCCACAGGCTGGGTCAAGGTCTGGCAGTCCAAACAAGTGAAGCAGTTTGTATGAACCACCGCCGAGCACTTGCCCTTCACCACCCATGGCTGGGACCTTGACTTCGAACACCATACCTGTGTAGTAATCCAAACCACGTGCTACAGTCAAATCAACGGCCAGAGAAGGCGGTGCGGGTGCGAGGTGAGCCACTGCATCCAAGGTAATTTGCAATTCATCCAACGCCTCGAGGGAGACGCCAGTGAGGTTTGAGAGGATGTCACGCGCAGGACCAAGTGTTTCTGCACCACCCTCCAAATCCGCCAAGGCACGAAGGGGTGCGGTGTGAACTGGGTCTATGCCGTGAGCCTCAAACAGGGCTGCAAGCCCCGCATCATCGCCCTTATCGAGCAAACGCATAGCGCCTGCAATTGGTGGTTCGCTAGCACCTTCAGGAACCTCAGATGAAAGCCCCAATCCGGTGAGTGCACCCTTGAGAATACCAACGTGGCCGATGCGAATTTCCCAATCGGTCAGTCCGCAAGCATCGAGCATGTCAATCGCCAAAGCGATGACTTCGGCCTCAGCAAGTGGACCTGATGCACCAATTAATTCAACACCGTACTGGAAAAATTCTCGATACCGGCCCTTCTTGAATTCCTCATAGCGATAGCATTGACCATAGTAGGACAAGCGCAATGGTTTGGTATCGTTGCGCATTTCTTCTGCAATCATTCGCATCACGGGTGCAGTAAGTTCGGGGCGCAGTGTAAGTGGCCTTCCGCCTTTGTCCTCAAACGCATACAACTGACTGATGACGCCCGGACCAGATTTTGCAGTGAACAAGTCAAGGGATTCGAAGACAGGTGTTTGCACCCGCTTGAAGCCGTGGCGGCGTGAGCGTTCTTCCAACAGTTGCTCAAACGCTAAGCGACGCGCCATCACCTGTGGGGTGAAGTCGCGAGTACCGCGTGGGCGTTGCACCATGCTTCACGCCACTCGCTAACCGTTCATCACCCCTTCGCCTTGTTTCAGGCTCAAAAGGCGAGTTCATTCCTCTTCGGCTGCAACCGTTTGCCATTCGACATCCCAGTCGTTGGGGTCAGCTGCAACCTGGTCTGAATCCCACTGAACCACATCATCAGTTCCGTTAGAAGGGTGTGGTTCGGAAGATGCAAGCGATTCGAGATCTGGTGCTGCTGGAAGTTCAGGGTGAGGGGTGTCCTCGACAACATCCGCCTTTGCGAGTTGTTCTAACTTTTCGACCAAAGCCCAATCAGGTTCACTGGCATTATCGCCTGTTGGTGACACAACGCCGCTGTCTTGTCGAACCTCGACTGGAGCTGAAGCAAGCAGGACATCGAGGTCCTTTGCATCACCGAGATCGGCTTCATTCAACGAAGCCCCATCCTTAGGCGCTTCGATCTTGCCTTCGAATGAAGGCTTGTGTTGGCCAACTTCTGCTTCTTTGCTTGGCCCTGAAAAGGCTTCCAAGGCATTGGTCAGAGCACCAGCCGCAGGCGGTTGTGCTCGTTGGTTTTGTTCATCTTTTTTCCTTAGATAGATGGCTTGTTCTTCCATGGCGGCTTTTTCTTGAGCCATTTGGGCCTCGACAGCTCGCCACATTTCTTGTTCTTGTTTCTTCTTGACAAGTTCTTGTTCCCGCTCGAGTTGGGCCTCACTTGGTTGGTCGTACCTGCGCCAAAACCACCAGGCAATACCAATGAACAAAACCGAGATTACAAAGCCAGTGATGAGGGTTTCAACGAGGTCTTCCACCCGCTCACGTCCTTAGCATCAAGCGTTATTTCCTGCATTGAGGTGTTCGAACCCAGGTGCTACTTCTCCAAGAGCCACAACGAGTTCATCATCGCCACCAGGCAATGTGCTGATATCGACTTCTGCACCCTGAGGTATGTTTCGATACAACGGGCGCTGCACAAGGAACTTGTTGAAACTGATGAAGAGCGCTGCGATGACACCCCAGAAGAGGAAGATGATCGACAACCCCTTTGGATTGGCCGGGTCCCAAACATCCGGTGTGTTCGCAATCATATCGGCGAAGTACGAAATCATCAGTACTGAAAACAGGATTGGGAAGGCCAAATACATCAGCAAGTCCCACCAGCGACCGACTTCCATATCGTTGTCACCCGTGTTGATGAAATCATCACGGAAGGCTGAGACACCAAAGCCAAGGTAGCCCTTGAAACCGGGAGGAGCCACACCAGCCTCAACGCCGGACTTCCAGCGGAGGTAGCCGTACTTCCAAATCGAGAAGGCGATGAACAGTCCAGAGAACATCAGGCCATAGCCCCAAATGTGATCTTGAACTTCTAGGAATTCTGGGAACGCAACACCTTCTCCGTCTAGTTTGACCCACATGATAGCAGATGGAATACCAAACAGGAACAGGGCTGCTCCAGTCAATGCAACTGACTTCTCCCGGTTGTAGCCATGGTCAACGAAGTTTCGAACACATAATTCAACGGTTGAAATCATTGAGGTCATCGCAGCAAACGACAACGCTAGGAAGAACCCTGCCATCATGAACAGCGGGCCTATCGGTGCAAACGGTGCTTTGGCAAAGACTTCTGGCAACGCCAAGAAGGTGATTGCGGATGAACCGCCAGTCACTGTTGCAAGTGGGTCTGGGCTGACAGCGAAGATGGCTGAAAGCACAGCAAGCCCTGCGATGATGGAGATGCTGTTATTGGCGAGTCCCATGGTGAATGCGTTAAGGACTGTATCCTCGTCCTTGCTCATGTAGACCGCATAGGTAATGCACATACCCATTCCAGCGGAACATGACCATGCTGACTGTGATAAACCATTGATCCAGACTTCCGGATCTTTCAGCATGCCAAAGTCCACGGTGAACATGAACATAGCACCGTCAAGGCTGCCGTCTTCCATGTCCATCCACAACGAGAGGAACAGGGTAAGGAAAAGCAGAGCAAACAGTGAGATCATTAGGTAAAAGTTGACCTTTTCAATAGCTTTTGCACCCTTCCAGATCGCTGCAAGCGTCAAAACTATGACGATGAATTGAAAGAAAATCACTTGACCAGGTGATTGTAGGAAAGCGTTCCAAACTTCAGTCGTATCAACACCTTCACCAGTCAGTGCGCCGCTGATCCCCAGTTGGAAGTACTTGATGGTCCATCCAGAAACAACGGCATAGTAGAACCCAATCGCGGTTGAAATCCATGCAGTCCACAGACCCATCCACGCGAATTTCTTTCCTGCAAAGATTCGGAAGGTTCCAATCGTACCGGTTCGGCTGCGCTTACCCATCGCGTATTCTGCGATGACCAGTGGAATAGACCACGCAAAGAGGAAAATCAACCAAGGCACAAGGAATGTACCTCCACCGTTTGCTCCAACCATACGTGGGAAACGCCAAATGTTGCCCGTTCCGATGGCTGCACCAATCGATGCGAAAATAAGACCGAGACGGCCGTTGAATTGGTCGGATTGCCCTTCATCGCTCATTCAAATCCCTCCTCAAGCCTTTGCCTCTTCTTCAAGAACAGCATCGGCTAGATTGAGTTCTTCCTCATCGGAAAGCATCATTCTGAGGCAAATTGCAAGACCACCCCAAACAAAGGAAGCCGTGATTCCAAACATCAAGAAGGAGCCAATCACGCTGCCGTAGGCTGCGCGATAGGAAAGGTCGATTTCGTAGTACGCACCATCGCTAGGGTACTGGAACAGGTCCGATCCGGCTAGTGTTGAAACTGTGGCTTTGTAATGCAGTTTACCCGTTGCAGTTTCAGAGATCGGAACCATTCCACGTAGAATTGTACCGTTGCCGTTCGACACGGAACAGGATTCGCCTTCGACCGCCATCACCGGCACAGATTCCCAAGCAGTAGTCGCCCATTCTCGTGGACCGTAATCACTCTGCAGGCGACTTGGTTTGACCGTTCGCCATTCAATCATCGACTTGGCTTCACTGTACGGGAAGGCATTGGAAACGCACAAATCGACTGGGATATCGCCCTCTGGTGGGATTTCCACCTTATCCCCGGGCTCGAGGTAATTTTGTTGGGAGATGTTGGCGATAGCAAGGTCAGCACGCTCACGTGGGCTGTCTGCAATCTCTGCAATGTAAAATCCAGTTCCGAGGTTACGAACGGCGATATGATCGATATCTTCTGGTTGCTGATGGAACGCAGTTCCAATTTCAGAAGTATAACAGTACGAACCGTGTACACCGTAATGCCAATCGCAGAAATCTCCAGATGTTGGATAAAGATCTGATGATTGGAGGTTGGCATACTCAGTCATGTCGGCTATTTGTTGGCCGTGATACTTGAGTTGCTCATGGTCAGGGCTTTCACAATCTGTGCAGTGACCCCAAGGGTAGAGAATCAGTTCCGAGTAGGAGTGGTGAGTGATGGTCGCCTTGAACTCGCTTGAACCGTCACCGGTATCATCGTTCATTTCGGTCATGTCTTGGATGAACTTGGTTTCTGGCTCTGAGTTTCCACCCCACCAGTCTTCATCGGTCACGCCATCAGCATCGTCGTCTTTTCCATCAACGTGGTCTTCATTGACCTGCCCGTCACCATCGTTGTCGGTGTCGTCGACCGGACCGTTGTACACATCGTTATTTTGCCCTGCATAGCACGCACCAGGGAACAGTGGTCCTGTGGCACCAAGTGGAGCGCCCCATTCGAACTGATAGTTACGATTGAGATCGACCCCGTCGCATCCTTCATCAACGGATTCGTCAAGGTCTGGAACTGGTGTGACACCTGTGACGGTGTTGTCTCGAAGGTTCTTTCTCCAACCAGCCGCCGAGCAATCCCAAGCTTCTTCTCCTGGGCATTGGCCTGGCATGTACACATCACGGTCGTAGATGTTACCATCGGTGTTCAGCATTGGAATGAGGTAGATTTCACGGGAGTTGACAAGATCAGTAATCCACTGTTCAGAGTAGTCTTCATCGACACCAAGATCGCCTGGGCCACAAGCCGTTCCATCGCCGTTGGAATCTTGGAACGAGGCGTCCAATCCAAGGCAATCGCCGTCGTCATCAAGGGCACCGTCACCGTTTGCATCGCCCCATGGGTCTTCGTCTATTTCACCATCGCCATCGTTATCGTAGCCGATGTTATTGTAGGAGAATGCAATGACTTCTAACTGCATCATAGGAACCGTGTAAGACATCCATTCACGGGCGTGGTGGTTGCCGACAATCATCACATCGTGGCGCTCAGGGTAGTTGCCGTTATCGCCAACAAATGGATTGTAATCACCGTCTTGTACATCGGCAGTAATCTTCATCCATGGTGAAGCGTGGCCGTAATACCAGCCTTCATAGGCGTTCGCAGTGACTTCTTCACCACGTGCGTTCGTCCCACCGTTCATGCCTTCATGGAATTCAAAAATGTCAGGGTTGTCTTCAGCAAGGCGCAGCATTCGAGACTTCATGGTGTCATAGGTGTGGTATTCCTTGAATTGAAGAATAGGCTCATTCGCTGATGCCCAAGGGAAGATCATGTCGTTGTAATCGTCAGACCAAATGTCCTCAGGAGCGTATCCGGTAGCCTCGTCTTGGGCCAGACCAGCGTTCGCAATTGGCGCCAAAAGCGACAGTAAAAGTGGAAGCACGATGAGGGCTCCAAAGGAAGGGCGAGTGCGGAGAACCTTGCCGTTTTGCATCATGGTATCGCCTAAGCCAAACCGCTCGACTTCTTGAAGCGTTCGCGTTGTTGGCATGTCCCCGTAGGGGACAGAATTTAGCAAAACAACCAAAGCAAGCAAGTCCTCGCAGAACCATGAGTGGAATCTTGAATCCTGAGGATGGTTCGTTTTGGGCCGAAGAGGTTTTTTTGATGAATAACGCAACCATTGTGATGCTGTTTGGCATTCTTACTTTGTCCGTGTTCGTCCGCATCGGCGTGATGGCTCTAGCCCCACGCATCTTGCGCAAAATTGTCCAATCAGACTCCATTCAAGCAAAGACAATTCGCGATTCCGACAAGGCACTGGGAACGGCTGCTGGAGCAGGTGTGGCGTTGTTTTTGATCAACACACTGATCGACATGATGGGCGATGTCAACACTGGTATTGAACTGCCAGACCTTGCCATCAGAATCATCCCTAATGTGTTGCAATTTATCTTTGCCATCTCGCTTGTCGTTTGGGCGTTCCGACTCGTCGCAATCGTGCAAGATGTCGTTGGCTTGCTCGACAACGATGATGAGTTAGACGGCACCGAGCGAACGCTCATTTCAGCCATTGAAAGCATCCTTCGGTTTGCCATCGTGTTCATCGGTTCAGTGTTCGTCGCTGACGCTCTTGGATTCAATCTGACATCGCTTGTTGCTGGTCTTGGGATTTCTGGATTGGCCCTTGCATTGGCGGCGAAGGACACCATCTCAAATTTGTTCGGCGCAACCACCGTACTGCTCGACCGCCCGTTCAAGATCGGCGACTGGGTCATCATCGATTCAGTGGAAGGTGAAGTGACTGAAATCAGCCTGCGCACCACGCTGATTCGAACCGCCGCAGACACCATCGTCACTGTGCCAAACGCAAATCTTGTCAACACTCCAGTGGAGAACTTCGGTAAGCGACGCTGGCGACGCTGGCAGACCGCCCTCCATCTGGAACTCAATTCTGACCCGGCAAAGGTTGCCGATTTCTGCACTCAAGTGCTCAAATCCATCCATGAAAGCCCCGTTACGGTCAAGCCTGAATCCTCATGGTGTCAAGTCAGCACCCTGACGGCGACCTCACTCGATATCTCGGTCAATCTGTATTGGGATGTTGCAGGTGGCGCTCCAGAACGAAAAGCCAAGGAAGAATTGGTGCTCAGCATCATGCAAACGGCCAAGGACAACGGTCTGACCTTCTTTGACCCACGAATGGTTCAATCGTCCTAATAGGGCGGGGGATCTTTTGCCCAGTACACGCGGTTGGTAACCAATCCAAACCCAAGGCTCGCAGCAGCGAGCATGACTGAACCTGTTGGTGTAAACGTGCCCCAATCGTTGCCAAAGTAAGCCACAAGAAGACCGGTGAGCGCAACCCACACCCCGGATTTCCACATGCGCAATGAACCTAAACGAGCCTGAAGTCTTGACACTTCACCAAGCCAATCGAGGCTTTGCTGCTCAAGCTGTTCATCGCCGTAAGTTCTGGCCTTAAGCAACTGTTCGAGCACCGCATTGTAGCGCCACACCCATGCTCCACCAAGCGCGGTTGAGAGGGCTTTGCTGCTGGACCAAGCGGATGGTGTGTGCTGGGACCATCCTTCGAGCATGGATTGGCGTTGAGCCGAGTCCATCTTCACGTGCGAACTCCACTGACGTTCCAAGCGCATCAGGCAAGCAAGCGATGGAAGGCGTGACGGCTGGCAGACCAAATGGTCTGCAAGGGTCCGGGGCATGGCGATAAAGGCCGCCCCATGTTCGGTCTGAACGGTGTGATTGAGATCGAAGTTGACCGATGGTAAGCCAACGGTCGCTGTGGTGTGCGGGGCTCGCCACAAGGTGTGTGGCTTCAGTTCATCTTCCATCGATTTCAACCGGTCGTTCCACAGCCGTTCTGTGTTGGGCGTTTCAAAAGCAGCGAGTGCAGAATGCGTCTGCCCCATGGCTTTGATTAGCCCGTCGATTGAATCCGGGAATGATGCGTCTGGAATGTAGGCCTCATAGAGCAAAATGCGGTCGTGGGCTCCAGCGTTCCATCCACCGTTTGGTAGCAGCAATGCCAAGCCGTTAACGCATGTTGCCCACGGCTCAAACCGAGCCATACGGGAGACATCTTCTCCGACAAGAAAAGGGCACACACGAGCGATGAAGCGATCATCAAGATTGAGCAGCATGCCAAATTCATCTTCAGAGAGAAGGCGAACCTGTTCAACCGAGTCCGGCCACGAGCCCCAAAGCACTCCGTTTCCCGGTGGAGTGTTCCACCAATCAATGGACATCACGTTGGAGATGTCCCACATTTGGGCCCGTCCAAACGAAGTGCGGACTTCACCTGCGGATTGGGCTTCCTCCATGGATTGCTGTGCAATCCCTGATGGCCACCACGCAGGCTCCTCCATGAGTCTGCCAATCGTTCCAAGTTCTCAAGCGTGCCGTTGGTGATTTTGAGAATTGTTGAGGCGGAATGAGGAGGCGATGAAATGAAACGCCATGTCGGGTTGGAAGGGACAAGGGTGGGGCTATGGGAATCTCAGAGCGCATGGGTGATGTCCTCGGTTTGGCCGTGGAATCCAAGCTCATGCGTGAGATTGCTGAACATCCAGTCAGCGTCAAGCACCTCGCCATCATCATGGACGGCAACCGTCGATTTGCTTGGAAAAGCAATGTGGCTGCAGGCATTGGTCATCGCATTGGAAAGGAAAAACTCGAGAAGGTCTTGGACTGGGTCCTCGACATCAACATTCCTTGGCTGACTGTGTACGCGTTGTCGACAGAGAACCTCAATCGGCCACAGGATGAATTGGATGTGCTGTTCAACCTCTATGTGGAAGGACTCAAGGACATTGCAGATGACCCCCGAATCCACTCAAACAACGTCCGAGTTCAAGTCATTGGACGGCGTGATTTGCTCCCTCAAAACGTCAACGACGCCATTGAATACGCTGAAGAGAAGACCAAAGATTACGAGGCTTTCGTGTTCACAGTGTGCCTTGCTTACGGTTCAAGAGAAGAGATGATTGACGCAATCCGGTCGATCGCGGAAGAGCACGCTGATGGGAGCCTCCCCCTCGAGTCAATCGACGAACAAGCAGTTTCAGATCGCTTGTACACCGGAGACATGCCGGATCCAGACCTGGTCATTCGAACCAGTG
>VMHT01124958.1_pt1 | contig 11572 bp, 10 predicted proteins | sample 4693611 | NCBI WGS metagenome assembly VMHT01 (sample SAMN12280063, study PRJNA550983) | marine metagenome | isolation source: seawater sampled from same location over 5 years 0.02-0.2 micron viral filtrate | place: USA: collected off the coast of southern California halfway between the port... ... | reverse complement strand
TAACGAAAAATGAAGAAGTCTGATTTACCCACCAAAATTTGTCCGGTTTGTCAGAGACCATTTACTTGGCGCAAAAAATGGGAAAAGAACTGGGAAAATGTACGTTATTGCTCAAAACGTTGCTCAGGAAATAGAAAACCACTGAAAGCAAATGAATGATAGTAGTATACGTTTTTATCAAAGGTAACGCTTCTTTATGACTTGGCCAGGTTAATCATTTGTTTCTTACAGTACGTATAACGCATAGTGAACATACAAGGAGAGTGTTGTGGAAGCACCGATTACCGTAGATAGACTGCGTTTCCTTTTATACAGTGTAAAAGAAAAGCTTTGGGTAAAACCTCTTGGCTTTTGTTTGCTCTCAATATTTGCTGTATTCGTCGCTAAAGTAGCAGACGGGACTTCATTGGCTGAGCATATTCCTGAAATAAAACCCGAATCAGTTGAAACACTGCTTTCAATTATGGCATCTAGCATGATGGTGATCGCCACGTTTTCTGCAGGTACCATGGTTAATGCTTATGCTTCGGCCAGTCAGTCGTCAACGCCGCGTTCTCTAAGCCTTATAATATCCGATGATGTATCACAAAATGCTCTGTCAGTTTTCATAGGCGCTTTTATTTATAGTGCTGTAGCGCTTACTGCAATGACTCAAGCTTTTTTCGATGAAGCCGGGCTTTTCATTTTATTTTGTCTAACCTGTCTGGCTTTTTCGATAGTTATTTTAACTTTTATCCGGTGGGTAGACAGCGTTGCACGATTAGGGCGCGTGGGGTCAACGTTATTAAAAGTGGAGCACGCCACGACACGCGCAATTAAAAATAGAATAGATATGCCGTGCTTAGGCGCAGTACCGCAAGAGCAAATAAAAGAGCAGGGGACGCATGCCATTTATACTAAACAAGTGGGCTATATTCAGCTTATAGACATTGCCAAGCTGCAACACTGGGCTGATAAAAACGACGGTTTTATCAATGTTGCCATGTTACCCGGTGAGTTTGTTTCACCAGAGCGTGCCATAGCATATTCAAATAAAAAGGTAGTATCAGATGAAATTGTTGACGCATTTACTATAGGTGAAGCCAGATCCTTTGAGGCTGATCCTCGCTTTGGCTTTATCGTACTAGCCGAAATTGCATCTCGTGCATTATCGCCATCGGTTAATGACCATGGTACTGCAATAAATACCATTAGCAGCATTACACGCCTTATGTTGTTGTGGCACAAGCCCAAATCCGAAACTGAAACCGAAAACTCACAAAACGATAGCACTCAGCATGAGGAGTTTAAATATGACCGCATTTCATTGCCTGCGTTAAATGTGAATGATCTTTTTGACGATGCGTACACCAGCATTGCCCGTGATGGTGCTGCTAATATTGAAGTTGCTATCCGAATACAAAAGTCACTAAAAACAATTAAAGCGTGCTTTAAAGATGAAGGTACAGGCATAGAAAGAGATTTTGTTGAGGCGGCGTCTAAGTTAGCGAAGCAAAGTTACGAACGTGCAAAGTTGGCATTGGATTACGAAGACGATATTAAGCGAATTGAGCGCGTTTATAATGATAACTAAACCTGTAATTTATTACTGCCAAAATCACTGCTAAAAATACTTAAAGTAAACAGCTAGCCAGTCTATATAATCTCTGCATACCACAAACCATGTAATCTACGTAAATGATCGATCGAGTTTCTTTTTGTAGTTAATCAGATTAAATCTGATTAACTACAACTCAGATAAACACAGCAACATTTTAAATAGCTAAAAATCCACATTTAAAAAATTAAAGTCTAGTAGAAAAATACAAAGACTGCGTCTTTCTGTTTGTTAGTTATACCCATAATTAATCAAAAAACTAACGTGACGCTACGTGAATGAAAATACATTTTGCGAGGTGTAGTGCTACAGATTTCACGTAGCGCACGATTTATAAATTCCATGTCTAAATCCAAAGTTCATAGCAACTTTCAATAGAAACTACTGACACAATTGAAGCAAGTGCGGTAACGCTGAGGCACAAAAATAGCTGCCACGCATAAAAGTCTGTAAGTAATCACAGCCAACAAAACATCCGAATAAAGTGACATTTTCGCCCTAATCGTCCATATACATAATTGCGCATAATGTATATTATGTTAAATAGAGCATCAAAATTGATGGTGAATGAGCCAGATGGAGCTTTGCCAGATGCTTTACGCTATCCTTCTCGTAATATTTAGGTATTCGTAAGGTTTAATGACAACTAGCACAGATAAATAATAGACTTAATCATGTTCCTAAAAACATTTATCAGGCTTTATTCTTCTTTGCTTTTTATAATGAATGTACAGCCAGTAATATTAATTATTAACTCAATCAGCCAAAGGCTTAACGCTGATGAATTAAATAAAGGCTCCTAATTATTTCTAAAATAAGACGACTAGTTGTAAGGTTAAGGTTTTTCTAACATTTAGCGTTACATGTAATAATTACGGCCCGTAAAACTCATTTATTGATTACTCTTTATTTGAAATATCATCAATTATCTATACTTCTTATTAAATTAAACATCGTGCATGGAGACCGTTCGTTGTTTTAAAGTTGGGTGGCGTGGATAGCACGTAGAATTAAAACATAATCGACGCGATGTTTATTGAATTCATATCTGCGTAGACGTCGTTTATTCGGCTACGTACCGTATCGACGTCTTATTATCGTCGTACTGTAGTCGACATTAGATAGGCGCTCTATGAAAAGCGTATAAAAAGCAAAGGTAATAACTTCTAGGTTATCGCCTATTCCGCTTTTGTAACGTTTATTTTTAACTCGTTTGGTTTTGAAAAATGTGCGATTAGCCAGCAAACATGTTGGAAGTAAATCATGTGAAGTACTTCTTTAATAAATAAGCTCTTAGGGTGTTTTTTCATCACTTTTCAGCTTGTTTTTTAGGCGTCGCTACGTGAAATCTGAGCTCGCATTCGGGGTATTTACCTTGCAGATTTCACGTAGCGCACGATTTGAATTACACAAAAAACGTACTCTCTCAGCAGGCCACAAGCCTTATCTCGCGATATGGTTTGGAATAATTACGAGATAGGCCAACAATTGACGGCATTGAAACACCCAAACTGTTTATTTATACAGTAATGTGATAGAGTAGCACTGTACTTGAGATTACAATAGTAAAGCGCTTTGTGGAGTGATGAATGGATTAGTGCGTAACTTCACGCATGATAATTACAGTTATCATGCGTGAATATTGTTATATATCAATAGCTTATCAAGTTCTGTTAAAACTAGCATAATAGTCACAATAATGTCTTCACCAGGTTGCTCAATGCCCTCAAAAACTAATAGCTCATACCTGCTCACAACTCAATTAGTTAGCAGCAACAGTGATAGCAGCTCACAGCCACAAGACTCAAGTAGCGCGACGGTTCCAGCTTTTGGTATCGAGTACTCTCGTGGTAAGCAGCACACGTCAGGTTCTGACGACCTAACAACAAGTCAATGTTCATCTTCTGATAAAAACGTTGAAAGCTATTATCAAGATATTTTTACCAAGCTTCCATACAACACACAACGGGCATACATTAGTGACTACAATGAGTTCGCAATTTTTTGTAAGCAAGCTGGATTAAGTGGCTTTAAGAACAACTTCGAACACAATGAGATCTGCATTAAACAATATGTTGAAGCGTTGTGTCGTTCTCCCCTAGCCTATAGAACCATTAAGCGTCGGTTATCTGCCCTTAGTAAATTTTTGGGCGTGGCTAAATTGCCAAACCCCATTATTAGATCTGCGTATCTAAGAGACTTTATCCGTTTATCGCTTATAGAGAATAGAAAGTTTCGCTTGTCTCACAAACAAGCGGTTCCGCTTACGATAGATATGCTTGAACAAATAAACAATGCAATTATTCCTGATTCTTTATTAGAGCTCCGCGACCTTGCAATCATTAACCTGATGTTTGATGCATTGCTTCGCGCTGATGAATTAGTTCGAGTTTGCATCGAGGATATATCTGCGCGTAATAACACGCTGTTGGTTGTTTCTTCGAAAAGCGACCAGTCTGGTCAAGGTCAATATCGCTATATTTCTTCCAGCACCATATCTATGGTTCAAGAGTATATTAACGAAGCTAATCTTGATCCAAAGACTAATGCAACCCGCCTTTCTTCAGATTTACGCGGGCTGCACAAAGGCGTTTTGTTTAGACGACTAACAAACCATAAAACAGCACTTTTGCCATTTGATGAGAACATTCCCAGCCATAAGGCAAATGTACTTAACTATTCGAGTGTCTACAGGATTTGGCAACGTATTGCTCAACGCGCAGGTATTAGCGAAAACATTACCCCTCATAGCGGTCGTGTTGGTGGTGCAGTTTCTCTAGCCGAAGATGGTGCATCGTTACCCGAGCTTCAACTGGCTGGAGGTTGGCAATCACCGGAAATGCCTGGGCATTATACAAAACAGGCTAACGTAAAGCGTGGTGGAATGGCTAAATTGTCGGCAAAACGGAAAAGATAAAGCTCATTAAATACAGTAACTTAATTAATAAAGGGTTACGCATAACCAGAGACATCAGTAACAATGTCTAATTCACCTACTCTCTTCATTCTTTTACCAATCTGAAACTGTATAACTCGCGTATCAAAAGGTAAATTTGCCTTAAACCTATATTAATGAATAGGTTTTCTAAGTTGGCAAACATTTTAGTAAAAGGAGTGAAATATGAGTAGCGGTATTGATACAAAGCATGGAAAATTACTCGCGGAAATGGTGGTTCCCTCGTCGTCATGGAATGTCCAACCCGAGAAACAAGACCCTTTCAAGTCACAAGAAGCAGCACTAGATTATTTAAACTCAAATAATGAGCCGTTATATCTCCACGTGCCATTAGCTCAATCTGATGATTACGTGAGAATCTGCGTAACTTCACGAGGCGATGATGTTGTTTTTACGATAAAAGATATCAATAACGGTGGTGAAACTTCATTGCATTATTCGCACATTAAAAACTTAGATAGCACAATTAGAACCTTAGTTTCAGAATGTTGTGACCAGAAAATCAAAGCCCTATAAGTTAGGGCTTTCTTTCCGCCTATAAATCGCAAATTGCACTACCAAAGAATGCTAATCCACGTAAAGCCGGCCATCATTAGGCTGATGAACACTGCTGCCGAGCCGATATCTTTAGCACGCCCTATTAATAAATGGATGTCTGTACTGACATGATCACAGAGTTTCTCAATAGCCGTGTTGAGTAGCTCAGTGATAAGCACTATCAGTAAAGATATCACCAGCAATATACGTTCTACATGCGTAACGTCGATGAAAAACGCTACAGGTGTCATTATCAATATTGCGAAAATTTCTTGTCTGACCGCAGCTTCACTTAAAAAGGCTGCTCGAAGCCCCTTAAGTGAATAGTAAGTGGCATAGAGTACGCGTAAAATACCTGTCCGTTTCGTTATCATGATAAGTAATTTTAAGATTAGTTACAGCCTTTCAAAACGTAACTGACCTTCATTACATCTACATGACGGCGAAGGTATTTATCATGGATATTTAAAGCATTTTCGACGCTAATCGCCGCATTAATTTATACTTTCACAGCTAGCACGTCTGTTTTAACACCATGTAGTACTGCATTGGCCGTTGACCCAAGTAACAAACGAAGACCGCTCTGGCCATGGGTGCCGACAACAATGAGATCTGCATTAATCTTTTCGGCCATATGGTGAATCTCATCAGCAGGAGAACCTATCTCTACATTGATGTGGCTGTAAGGTATATCATGTTTTGCGGCAACGTCTTTTAATTGCCTTAATGCCTGCTCTCTTACTTCCTCTGAAAAATCCCGTTCTAAAAATAGTCCGTAAGGCTCTACATTGGTTTGTGGATAAGCAACATACAGGAGGTGAATTTTGTGACTATTGCCCGCTATTGCAATGGCTTTCTCCACCACTAATTCGTAGTCAGAATAAATATCTATAGGTACTAAAATTGTCTCGTAACCTTGCATTGTGGCTGTCCTCAATTTTTGTTAGGTAGCAGTGCTTTTCTACCATACCGTTAACTAATTCCATTAAATAGTAGTGCTATACAAATAATTATTCTTTGAGCTAGGTCAATGATTAGTCTGCAGCCTCATTCATAATCAGTGTATACACATTAGTTCTAGCGAACGTTACGCATCTTTACCGTAAAAGAAAGAGGGAAATGAGTATGAAAACGGCAATAGTTGTTATAGCAACGCTTCTCCTTTTCGCCTGTGACCAGGGCGCGCAGTCACCTCGCGGCTTTAGCTTGCCCGAAGGTAATATGGAAAAAGGCTATTTGGTATTTAAAAAGTATCAGTGCCAAGACTGTCACAGAATTGCAGGAGAAAAAGAGTCCGACAATGCGCAATACCTAGTCGCGAAGCCTATTCCGTTGGGAGGCAGCAGTGGAAGAATTAAAACTTATGCAGAGTTGGTGACAAGTATTATTAACCCATCACACAAACTTACTCCTCGACAGCCTGCCAGTTTCACCAGCGAAGACGGTGTGTCATTAATGCGAGTTGTAAACGACGAGATAACCGTTTCCGAACTAATAGATTTAGTGGCGTATCTTCAGCCTAAATATAAAGTAACACCCTACAGGACTAGTGATTACCGCCTCTATCAACTGCGTATTCCAAGCGAGCAATCTAAAGATTAACTCGCAGTTTTAGGCATTAAAAATCGTTAAGCGTGACTCCACAATCGGTATTTGATTAGGAGTCATGGCTTAGTTTTTTTAAGATACCGCTTTCGTTTCTTGCTCTATTTCTGCCAATAAACTACAAGGCATAAAGCTTTCAGAATTTGCTTCTTTTAAGTGTAATTTAAATCTATCGGGAACGTCGTCGGTTAAGAAACTTCCTGTTTTAACTAACGGGAAAATTTCGTCGTAACGCGCAATATTACACTGATCTACTCGCCTAAATATATGGGTACGATTTAGTTCGCTAGTTCTCACATGTCCTGTAGAAGACAAGATATCCATCAGCGCATGAATAGTTTTTTTGTGAAAGCGGTACACGCGCTCGTACTTGTCTTCAACGTTTAAGCCCTTGGCAAGCTTGGGGTCTTGCGTTGCTACACCGGTCGGACATTTATTCGTATTGCATGACAGCGACTGAACACATCCAAGTGCCAACATCATTCCTCTGGCACTGTTACATAGATCGGCGCCTAAACTTAGATTTTTCGCTAACTGAAAAGCGGTAATGATTTTTCCAGAAGCAATGATTTTAATTTTGTCGCGAATACCAAAACCAGTGAGACAATCGTCAACAAACGCCAAGGCTTCACGCAGAGGAAATCCTATAGAGTTTGTGTACTCAAGGGGTGCGGCGCCGGTACCTCCTTCGCCCCCGTCTACCGTTATAAAATCTGGCGTTACGTCCTTCTCTACCATGGCTTTGCACATGGCAATAAACTCACTTTTTCTACCCAGCGCCAGCTTAATACCCACTGGTTTATATCCACTTAACTTGCGTAACTGACTAATAAAATCAACCATTTCTAAAGGCGTTGCAAACGCTTTATGTCTAGGGGGAGAATCAACTTGAGTTCCAGGCTCAACCCCTCTTATTTTAGCTATTTCAGGGGTATTTTTATACGCAGGTAAAATACCACCATGTCCAGGCTTAGCGCCCTGGCTTAGCTTTATTTCTATCATTTTTACATTGTCGAGTTTGGCTTTTTCTTCAAAAAGAACAGGATCGAAACCGCCATCTTTACTTCTACAACCAAAGTATCCCGTACCAATTTGCCAAACGATATCGCCACCATTTTCGAGGTGATATGGGGTTAGACCACCCTCACCTGTGTTATGGTAAAACCCGCCTTTTGCAGCACCTTTATTTAGCGCCAAAATGGCATTTTTTGACAAGCTTCCAAAGCTCATTGCGCTTATGTTAAGTATGCTTGCACGATACGGCTTTTTGCAATGAGGGCCACCTACCGTCACTCGGGGATCTTCATCCATGTCTTCCACTTCGCGAGCAGATAAAGAATGGCCAATCCACTCATAGCCATCTTTATACGTATCTAGCTGAGTACCGAAGGGAACAGTTTCTCTACTGTTTTTCGCACGTTGATAAACAATCGAACGAAACATGCGGGAAATAGGTGCTCCGCCAGTATCGGTTTCTATGATGTATTGCTGGATGTAAGGCCTTAGTCCCTCGACAGTCCATCGTACCCTGCCAATTAATGGAAAGTTCTTTAAAATGGCATGTTTTGTTTGGAAGGCATCATATAGACCAAAAATGAGTAGCGTGACTGATAAAAGTAAAAACCACCACACGGGCGCCCACAATACGCCAATCACCACATTGAAAGCGACCAGCAGGGTTAGCACAGTTAGAATTGTTAAACGCATTCAAAGTCCTTCTTTATTTTTGGTCATATCAAAACAAAATAATATGCCTACAACCCTGTTCAATACACCTGAAATCGGGAACTAGATTTACTTTAGCGGTAAATGACTGATTTAGGGGTTAAATATACTGAGCCGGCTTTTAGCTCAATTGGGTTACGCGTTACCAAAATATGCAATTACAATGCTTTTTTAGCTGCGAAAACAAGCCATTGCATGCTAGTCTAAAACCTTTCAATTAGCGAGTTGAGAGAGCGATTTGTAGCTATCACTGGTTAATAGATGATGTGACCTATACAAAGGTAACGGATTTTACGTTCAACATTTTCTGAAAGGTAATTCATGGAGTATGCATTTCTTCTTTTCGCATTTGTTTGCGGCTTAACGGTTAAACTTATTGGCATTCCTCCTTTAGTTGGCTACTTGGTAGCTGGCTTTTTATTAAATTTTGCAGGCTACACGCTCACTGAAGATTTAACCCAAATAGCCAACTTGGGCATCACCATTATGCTCTTCACCATCGGTCTGAAACTCAACATCCGCGATTTGAGTCGACGAGAAGTTTGGGCGGGAAGCGTTTCACATACCTTAGTATGGGTGGGCGTTATTACCTGTTGCGTCTATGCGATTGGTGCGGTTGCTGCAAATTTCGTTGATGGGCTTACATGGAAAAGTGCTGCGCTTATCGCTTTTGCCCTTAGTTTCAGTAGCACAGTGTGCGTGGTTAAAGTATTAGAAGAAAGTGGCGAAAGTAAAACCCGCCACGGACGCCTTGCCATTGGCATTTTGGTCATGCAAGACGTTTTTGCTGTTATCTTCCTTGTTGCAGCAACTGGAAAGCTCCCCTCTGTGTGGGCGCTAGCGTTGTTGGCCTTATTCCCAGCAATGCCAATCATAAACAAAATGATTAATAAGTCGGGCCACGGTGAACTGCTTCCGCTTACTGGCTTTATCCTCGCCTTAGGTGGCTATCACTTGTTTGAGCTGGTTAACATTAAAGGCGATCTTGGGGCACTAATCTTTGGAATCATGTTAGCGCAACATGAAAAGGCTTCGGAGCTAGCGAAGTCGCTGCTTAGTTTTAAGGATCTCTTCTTAATCGGCTTCTTCCTTACTATCGGTCTTACCGCCCTTCCCGATCTTAGTATGATTGTCCTAGCTATCGTGTTCTGCTTATTTATACCGTTAAAAGCAGCACTCTTTTTCGGCTTATTTACGTCACTTCGCCTTCGCGGTCGCACGGCTTACTTGAGCAGCTTGGTGCTTTCAAATTACAGTGAATTTGGGCTTATTGTTGGCGCACTAGCCGTTTCATTAGATTTATTGGCAAACTCTTGGTTAGTGGTGATTGCTTTAGCCGTATCTATTTCATTCGTTATTACCAGCGTGCTCTATCGCAATTCTCATTCTCAATATCACAATCATAAACACACCATTAAACGTTTTGAGAAAAACGAGCGCTTAAAAGAAGACATTTATCCTACTCTCCACAACGCGGAATTTTTAGTGTTGGGGATGGGACGAGTTGGTCGCGGTGCCTTCAATGCGTTATCTAAATTAAGTGATGTGAGCGTATGGGGAATGGACGCCGACCGAGTAAAAGTAAAAGAGTTATCAGACGAAGGCTTAAACGTAATATGCGGCGACGGTGAAGACGTCGATTTGTGGGATAATTTAGATATCAAACAGATTCAGCTTGTTTTGCTTGCTCTGCCTTCTATACAGGACGCAATAAACATCACACGTCAGCTTAAAAACGCGGGCTATGTTGGAAAAGTCGCAGCCATTGCACGCTATGAGGATGAAGTGTCACATCTATTAGAAAATGGTGTAGATAAAGTCTTCAACTTCTTTACCGAAGCAGGGCTTGGTTTTGCTGAAGAAAGTCTTGCTTATGCGCATGCACAACAGTAATGCTGTTCTAAATGCGAACAATGGATGAATTGAGAAACGTTATCGTTTGTAAACAACTGTTTTACAAGGACTTTTTTGACATGCGGTCAAATTTAGACTAAACTTCACGCAAATACGTTAATAGGGTTTACACAATGCAAGGTGATAAACAAGTTGTTGCAAAATTGAACGAAGTACTGACAAGTGAACTTACTTCGATAAATCAATACTTTCTGCACGCTCGTATGTTCAAAAACTGGGGTTTTTCTGAACTTAACGAAAAGAATTATAAAAAGTCTATCAAGGACATGAAGCAAGCGGACGATCTTATCGAGCGCATTTTATTCCTTGAGGGCCTTCCTAATCTTCAAGCGTTAGGCAAACTTTATATCGGTGAAGATACCGTTGAAATGCTGTCATGTGATGCGCGTTTTCAAAAAGAACAGCTTCCACTACTTCGTGAAGCTATCGCGCTATGTGAAGAAAAGCAGGATTATGTTTCTCGTGATTTGCTTGAAGACCTTCTTGAATATGAAGAAGAGCACCTAGACTGGATTGAAACGCAAGAATACCAAATTGATGCTATGGGTATAGAGAACTACCTACAAGCGCAAGTAATGGGAGATGACTAATGAAAGGTAACCAAGCAATCATCAATGGCTTAAACGAACTACTCTCTTATGAGTTGGCCGCCATGGATCAGTATTTCATTCACTCTCAGATGTATCTTGATTGGGGGTTGAATAAGCTTTACGAACGCATCGATCATGAATTTGATGACGAGCGTGGACATGCAACTAAGTTAATTGAACGCATGCTGTTTTTAGAAGGTACGCCTGACATGACGAAGCGCACAGGCTTCAAAGTGGGTAAAGATGTACCTGAGATGCTAGAAAGCGATTTACGAGTTGAATATGAAGTTGATGCAAAGTTACGTGAAGTTATTGCGCTTTGTGAAACCGAAAAAGACTATGTTACTCGTGACATGCTAATTGTACTACTAGACGATACAGAGATGGATCACGCACACTGGCTAGAGCAGCAGCTTGGCCTTATTAAGCGACTAGGTATTCAAAACTACCTTCAGTCTCAAATGTAAGAAATAGCGTTCACGTTACAATTTACAGGTAATTAATGAAAAGCCGCTCTTTAAATAGAGAGCGGCCTTTTTTTGCTTGTTTACTCCCCTTTCTTTAGGGAGAGTCTTATTGCTTTTAAGACAGTTACTGCTGTGTAACAAAATACAAATAGCTGGGGCTTTCTTTATCTTTAATATTTAG
>VMHT01124552.1_pt1 | contig 11572 bp, 4 predicted proteins | sample 4693611 | NCBI WGS metagenome assembly VMHT01 (sample SAMN12280063, study PRJNA550983) | marine metagenome | isolation source: seawater sampled from same location over 5 years 0.02-0.2 micron viral filtrate | place: USA: collected off the coast of southern California halfway between the port... ... | reverse complement strand
GGGTACAGCCGAAGCTGATGTAGTTGACGCAATGTACGAGGACATAGCAAGAGCCGCGTTGACAAGTACACGCTGGCGATTTGCTACAAACCAACAAGTATTAAACAGATTAGCTGCAGCACCCACTAGCAGATATGACGCTGCATACCAAATGCCATCAGATCTTCTTATGCTTAGTGCTGTTACAGTTAACGACGACCCAATAATATATGACACATATGGCGATAAAGTATATTGCGATACAACTACAGAAGAAGTTGTTGTTGCAGATTATATATATAGAGCCAGCGAATCTTCTTGGCCTTCCTACTTTACACTAGCTGTAGAGTTTCAAGTAGCTGCAATGCTATCAATATCTATAGCGCGTGATGCTTCTTTAGGTAGTATGATGGATCAACAAGCTGAAAGACAGATGATAAAAGCCAGACGACTTGACTCGCAACAACAGACAACACGCAAGTTAATGACATCAAGGTTTATAGCACAAAGGCGTAGCTAATGCAGAAAGTAAGAATACCCCAGAATAGCTTTCAGTACGGCGAAATAAGTGACAATACTGTAATGAGGACTGATAGTCCTATCTATGCTGCCTCTGCGCAAAGCTTAGAGAACATGATTGTATTGCCAGAAGGTGCTGTAAAAAAGCGTCATGGTACAAAAGCGCATTACAGGAATACAAACACAAACAAAGAATTATATTTAGCTCCATTTATATTTGATGATAATGAAGAATATTTAATTGCTATTGGTGAAGGATATATACAACCTTACAGATTAACTGCCAATAATGGTCTTTCTGCAACTGTTTTTATTTCACAAGATACACAAGGCAATCCTTTACCTTTTGATAAAGATTATTTGCATCAGTACAATACTGCACAATATGGGGACGTTATGTTTATATGTCACCCATTGTTTGCGCCGCGTATGCTTACAAGAACAAGCCTTACAACATTTGAGGTTAGTGTATTTAGCTTTGATACAAGCTATGACAATAAAGATACATACCAACCATATAGTGTATTTCATCCTGCTAATGTAACATTAGAATCAAACAATCAATTCACAGGTACTAACAGAACTATTACTACAAGCTCACCTTATTGGGATACAACAGGTAAACATATTGGCGTAACTGTTAGATACGGTGGTAGTGAAATTGTAATAACTTCAGTAAACAGTACAACAGAAGCTATTGGTACTGTAGTAAAAGAATTATCAACAAGGTTAACAGTTACAAACCCATTAAGAACAAGGGATGGTAGTAATGCAATCGAAGTTACCCACCTATCACATGGATTAGTATCTGGTAACTTAATAACTGTAACTGATGCGGTAGCCGTTGGAGGAATAAATGCTAGCGCTATAAATGGAAGTAGATACGTACAAGATATATTAGATATAAATACATATACAATTAATGCACAAGCAAATAATAATGCAAACGCATCAGAAGATGGTGGTGGTTTTGTAAAAATTGCATCAAAAGGGCCAACGACTATTTGGGACGAACAGGCTTTTTCTGCGGTACGTGGGTATCCAGCAGCCGTTACATTCCATGAAAACAGACTATGTTTTGCTGGCACAATAGCAGAACCAGATACAATATTTATGAGTCAACTAGGTGAGTTTTTTAATTACGATGTTGGCGAGGCAAACGATACTGATGCTATAATTTTAGTAGCAGCTACAGGTGATGTTAATGAGATAAGATATATGAGGTCTAATCGTGACCTACAGATCTTTACGCTATCAGATGAACTGTATATACCAACATACCTTAACCAATCTATTACACCTACAAATGCACAGATAAGAAAGCAAACACCATTTGGTACTGAGTTTGTTTTGCCTACGTCTATTGATGGTGCAACTATTTTTGTTGAGCGTGGCGGTAGAGCAGTACGTGAGTATATATATTCTGATGCAGAAGATGCTTATATAGCAACAGGTGTATCTACAGTAGCAAGCCATCTTATAGTAGACCCAGTTGATATAGCGGTTGTGCATTCTGGATTTAATACGCAAGAGTCTTATGCTGCTATGGTTATGGGCAATGGTGACATGGCATTGTTTAGTTCTAACAGAGCAGAGAAACGTGCAGCTTGGACTAACTTAACTACACAGGGCAGCTTCTTAGCTACTGCTGCTATAGGTGATAGACTGTTTTGCTACATAAAAGATATATATAATAATTATCAATTATCTGAATTTGTAGATGATATAGGTTTAGACAATTATTTTTATGAAGCATATGGTCTTTCTAATGGAATATTAATTGTTAATCACATATACAATACAAGTGGTACTGTTGATGTTATTGGTTATGACGGTACTAATAAAATTTATTTAGGTGAATTTAATATTATTAACCAACAAGGCTCTACAACAAAAGTAATAGATGTTTCTGCATATAGCAATTATACACATTTCTACATAGGTAAAAAATTTACATCCAAAGTAATTACCAATGCAGTAGATACTGTGGCAGCCAATGGGCCAGTAACAGGCGATGTGCGTGGTATAAGTACAGTTGTGCTTAACGTAAAAGACTCTACATCCATTAAAGTAAATAACAGAACTATCAATAATATTACTGGATTTACAGGTAACAAAGAGGTTAGGCTTTTAGGATATGGTAGAAACCCACAAGTTACTATCGAACAAGATGATCCCATGCCATTGCAAGTTAATGGCTTAATATCGGAGTTAATTACATAATGTTTTTTCAATTACTTGGTGCTGGAATATCAGCGTATGCTTCAATACAGGCAGGTAAAGCTAAAGAAGATGCAGCTAGAATGGATGCATTTAACACTGAGACTGAACGAGAACAGGGTGAGGTCTTAGCACTGCAACAAGCAGCATCACGTAGGTATGAATATGATCTAGCAACAGAAGCAAATGTAAGTATGTTTTACGCGTCTGGTAGGGATGTAGGGTCAGATAGATCTATTGAAGCGTTTTTATCTAAACAAAAAGAAATTGCTGCAACTGATTTAAGTAGGATGGATTTTCAAAGACAAGCAGAATCTAGCGCAAGAACTAGAGAAGCTATGGCATTAAGGCGTAGAGGCAAAAATGCTAGACGCGCTTCTCTTTTACAAGCTGCTGGTACTATGGCGCGAGGTATAGCTGATGCACAAGATACCGCAGCAAAAGGAGGGACGTTTTAAATGGCTGTAATTAGACAACGAACACAAGTTTTTAATAAACCAGTTGGCGTTCGCAGAATAGACACAGGTGAAGCTGAGTTATGGGAAACTATAAAAGCTGAAGCTGATGAGTTTACACGCAGAGCTTACAATGATGCAGCAGAAAATGCACAAAAAGTAGGTGCAGAAATTGCAGAAGGCGTAGAAATTGAAGGTATAACTACATTAAACCCTATTACTGGTAAGCCAGAAGCTTTCGAAGCACCAGAAGGTATGGGTAAATTTGCAATAGACGCTTATCAAAAAGTAATTAACGCTAGGTATGAAGATTCTATATCTACTGAAATGGATATTAAAGCTAGAGAGCTTGGTGCAAAATATGAGTTTGACCCTAAAGGTTATGAAACTGCTATGTCACAGTATATACAGTCAATGGCTGAAAATGCTGAAGGTAGATACAAGCAATACATTACATCTACTGGTACTGAAAAATTAGCATATGAAAAATTAAACGTACAAGATAGAACACGTAAACATTTTAGAACACTTGAAACAGAAAACATAGCAAAGCAATTAGATCTTGCTACAAGTCGTGCATACAACGTAGCTCTTAATGGTAATTTTGAAAAAGCAAATAATATTACAGCAAGAGAAGTAAAAAGAGCGCATGATGGAATTAATGCAAATTTACTACAAGATGGAGCCGCATTGCAAACTAGCAATTTAATGAATATTGCAACAGGTAAAGGTTTAGTAGAACATGTAATGAACTTTACTAGCGACTCAGATCAAAGAAATGTTATGAAGTTATATTTATCTACTAAAGGTAAAAAGGGTAATATAAAAAATAAACAAATTAAAAATAAACTTGATGTATTATTACAAGTTATAAACCCAGACACTAAAGCGGACATATTAAATCACTTTACAACTACATCAAATAATTTTGACGTTGTTGATAGAGATAAAGAAATTGCAGCTAATGCAGCAGCAGAAATAGCAAAAGCAGAAGGAATAGAAGCTGCTAAAATTCGCACTGAAAATAGTAATGTTGGATATAACAAGCAACAAGAACATTTATTTTCTAGTGCTAGCGAAAATGCCAATCATATTTATTCAGATGATGCGACTGTAGATGAGGCAAGTGCAACATTATATACAGTTGTTACACAATTTGAATCACTCTTAGGCCAATACAATAAACGCTTAATAGAAGATAGTTCCTATAGCGACAGTGAAATGAATGCAGATATTAAACTGCTAAAACGTGGAATACTTGAGCCATATATATTGCAAGCAGCAGGTGATGGTAATGTAGATTATTTGCAAAGTGCTATTATAAATAACGATCAATTATCTAAAGATAAACTTACAGATAAACAGTTGTTATTAGTAGATGTACTAAAAGAAACAAATATAAACTTAGATAAACCAATCGTAAAAAGTATATTAGGTCTTACAGACAATCCAACCGAAGCTACAAGAAAAAAAGAAGCGGCTGCATTAAAAGAAAAAATATATAATGCAAGACAAAAAGCAATACAATTATCTAATTACGATAAACTTGCTGATTTGTATGCAGCTGGAAACATGGATGTTGAATACCTTAAAGCAGAAATGAATGTATTAGATTCATTTGCAGGTACAGTATTTACACCAGCAGAAGTACAAACACAAAAAAATAGATTAAAAAACGCACATGCTTTTGGTATTTTACAAAGATACAGCGGAACTGCATCTGGAGAAAGTATGAAAGCAATGGCTCAATATATAGAGTCAGGTGGTCAAGATACTACAGGTATGTCAGATAGCGAAATTAAAACTGGTGAATCTGTTTTAAAAAATTTATCTGTATTAAGTAGAGACACAGCAGCATCAAAAGCAAATAAATTAGCTTCTAAAATATCACAAAGAGAAAATGAAATACAAAAAGAAATAGATGCAAAAGCTATATATAATACAGTATTAACAAATGGTGGCGATCTTAAAGTTTTAAAACATAGAAAAGCAACAGATGAAATATTAGTAGATAAAGGTCTTGATGATTATGTAAATTTTGATACTTGGCCTCTTGCTAAAAAAAATGCGGCTTATTCTATTATGAGTCATGTGCCGCCAGAAAGTTTAATTAGTAAACTTAAAGACATAGTAAATGGGCAAAATGTACCAAATGCAGATGCACTATTAGATCATTATATAAGGCTAGATAATCATTTATCTGGAGATGGTATAACTACAAGCAGATTTGGAGGTATATTATCGTTTGAACAAAAAGCGTTATTAAACGATGTAAATCAAATTAGGATTACGCAAGGTGGTAGTGCGCAAGAAATAGCGGCTAAACTTATAGACAGAAGAAATGATCCTAAATCAACAGCTTCTATGAAACAGACACTGGGTTTAGATGGTGATGATTTAAAAACAGTTAATGATTTTGTTGTTGATCAATTAGACGACATGTTATTAGCAATAGAACTTAAACCAATGGTTGAGTACATGGCTAGAACTGGTCAGTCACGCGATGAAATAGTAAAACGTTTAGATGAAATTGTTGATAAAGAATATCCAAAAGTAGAATATGTAGCTGACCCAAGGTTTCCTATGGGTCAAATGAAACGATCAAGGTACGGTTTACATGCTGTATTTCCAGACGATGATGAGCGTGAAGAATTTTTGTCTATTATAGAATCACAATTACCTAACGGTTATTCTATGCATGCTGAAAAATACAAAGGAACAATATCTACCGCTGATATACCTGCCGATCAAATTGGATATTTTGATACAAGTGATAATGATTATGCATTTAAAACAGGACAAAAGAAACAAGTGTATCTTGTGCCTGATGATACAGCTGTTGGTATTACTTACTATGCACATGTAATAGAAAATAATGAACTTGTACCGTTAATATACACAGAAAATGATACTAAAATTTATCCAATGTTTGATAAAAGTGAAACTGCTGCGTTTAGAAAAGATGCAGCGTTAAAAAGAGAAACGCAAATAGAGACAGATTTTGTTAATGCACAAAAAAATAATGAGATAATTAAAAAAGCTAATTACTACAGAAATAGAAAGAAACGTTAAGAATGAAAAATGCTTTTACAGAAATAGCTAAATTCGAGCGTAAAGAAAAAAGATTACCTGTAGAAAATGACCCAACATTTGGTGAAACGCTTGAAGCATCTTTAAAATATAAGTACGCACCGCTTGCTAATTTTTTTACACAAGGTGTTACGTTTGGATTTGAGCCTAAAGATATGACGGATACATATGATCCGTCACCAGATATACCAGAGAATTTAAAAGAATATGCTTCTTCTTTGCTTATGGCAAAGTCACCAGAACATTTATCTTTTAAAATAAGAAATTTAAAAAAAGCATTAAGCACTAACGAAACATTAGCTAGATCTGGTATAGGTGCGCAACTTGGCGCAGAGTTATTTGATCCTATTAACTATGTGTCTATTCCATTTAGAGCAGCAAAAACTGGTGGTCAGGCTTTTTTAAAAGGAGGATTTGCAACTGCTACAGTTGTTGCTGGGCAAGAAGCTGTAAGGTATCCGTTAGATCCTACTGCAAATAAAGAAGAAGTAGGATTAAATTTAGGGGCATCTTTTTTCTTAGGCGGCGCACTTAAACACGCAACATCTATAAAATCTATAAGAAAAATAAATGCTATAGAAGATGGTAAAAATGCTATTAATGATATGAAAAAAGCTCTTGAAGCAGATGATGTAGAGTTAGATCCCAATATAGCACCAAGTATTTTTACTGACTCATGGGTATATAAAGCAGCAACAACTCCAATGAAAAGGGTTATGACAAACCCTAACGTACCTAATAGCGTTAAGTTACGTACATTAGGTATAGCTAATGATTCTGGTATTCTTTTAGCTGCAAATAAAGAAGGTAAGAAAATTGGCAATTCTGTATTTCAAAATGCTAAATTGCACGAAGGTACTTGGGTTAGAACAAATGACGATCTTATAAAAATATGGGGTCAAAGTACAGGTAAGGGTGTTATAAACCCAATGGACTACATGGTTAAACGTGGCGATTATGAAAATTGGCTTGCTTCTGTGGATGCAAAAGCAATGCGTGGTGAAAAACCTGCTACTAATTTTGAAGCGCAAGCTATGGAAAAATTAAACAAATTTTATGATGATTGGGAAGTACAACTAAGAGACCAGGGATTAATTGGTAGCCAAGGTGATTATACAAAAGTAATTAAATCAAGGCAGAAACGCTTAGATTTATTAGAAAAACGATTAAAAAGTACAAAAAATCCAGAGTATGCAACTACATTAACAGGGCAAATTAATAGAATTACAAAAGAATTAGATGAAGCAAAAGCAAATCTAGCAGACTTAGAAGGTATGGGCGCAATAAAGCCACCTAATGAAGAAATATTTAGACCACGTTATTTTGACATGGGTAAGATTAGAAACAACAGAAATCAATTTGAAAAGATATTAAGTGATTGGTTTGCTAAAAATCCTGAAATTTGGGTAAAACAATCTGATGGTAAATTTAAAAAGGAAACACTTTCAGCAGACCCAGTTGCAATAAATAAGCGTGTTAAGTCTGTAGTTGACGGAATGTTAAATGAACCAGATCCACTTAATCCTGATAAAATGTATTATGGTATGGGAAAATCTAAACATTTTAAGCATAGAGCATTAGATATACCAAATGCATTAGTGCTTGATTATATGGTTACAAATCCTGTTAGCGTAATGAAAGCGTACACAAAGCGTACAGCAGCACGATTAGAGTTTTCTAAAAAGCACAATGGCGACAGCATAGACGATATATTAGATGACACATTTAATGAGATGATGGACGAAGGTATAGATATAAACACAATACGTTCAGTGCAAAAAGATCAACGTCATTTATATGATAGAGTTGTAGGTACGGTTTTGCGTAATCCAGATGCGCATAATCAAACTGTAGCTAAAATTATGCGTGACTTAGCGCAGTTAAATTACTTAGGTTCTGCTGGTTTAGCAACAATAACAGAGCCAGCTAAAATAATTATGGAGCATGGACTAGGCCCAACTATGCGTGGATTGTTTACTATATTAAAAAATAATCAATTAAAGCTAGGCGCAAAAGAAGGTCGTATTGCTGGAGAAATATTAGAAATACAAAATGGATCTAGCCAAATGCGTATGGTTGATGACATCAATAACAATCCATTAAATGTTGAAAAAATGGATAAAGTAAAAGATGCATTTTATTTTCTTAATGGTTTAAGTGTTATTACTAGAGCATTAAAAGATTTTGATTCTATGGTGCGATGCCATACTTTAATAGATTATTCTGTGCGTTGGACACAAGGTGCAGCATCTAAAATGGAACAAGAATATCTTTTACGTTACAATATTAACTTAGAAGATGCGCGTAAAATTGCTAACGCGCCTTGGCAAAAAAATGATTCTGGTTTGTATTTAGCAAATACAGAAGCGTGGACTAATACTATTGAGTTTCCTTCAACTAAGGCAGACATAATAAGTGGGCCAACTAATGCTTATGCTAAAGATGGGCGTTATAGACCAGCATTTTACACAGAAAAAAGTGGCAAAGGTGTTATACATATAGATGAAGAGTACATTGAAAATGTTATGTTTGATCAACGTGGATGGGAAAATCCAAGAGTAAAAGGTGTAAAACCTATACCAAAAGGTATAATTAATACTCCTCAAGATTATGTTGCATTTATTAAGATGCATGAAATTATGCACTCAAACAATTCTGCTAAATCTTTAGGGTTTGATAAAAGAACAAAGGTTGGATTAGCTAATTACGAAAATGCCATTAACGATATGGCTATTGAAGCAATAGAAAAACAAGCGCGTATTGAACCTGAGACAGTACAAACATTTAGAAATGCATTAGGCTCTGGTATAATGAATACTATTCTTATGGGTACACCAGCAGATAAACCAATTATTACTGATGGTATTGTTTATATTCCTATGCGTGTTGCTGGTAAATTTGGAATGAAAGAAGATGCTGCTTATAAAGGATATGCGCGTATAGAAAATGGGTTACTTGGATTGCCGTTCCAGTTCTATAGTTACTCATTAGCAGCAGTAAACAAAACTATGGGTGCATATGCACATGGTCAGTTTAAAAATCAGTATATTGGCACAGCAATAGCAATGGGATTAGGCTACATGGCATTGCAAGCAAAGACACCAGATTGGGTAGAGCTTTCATTCCAAGATCAATTTGCTAGATCGTTAGATTATTCAGGTATAATGCCATTATACTCTGATATGTTTTACACAGCTATGACTACAACGCTAGCAATGGGTGGCCCAAATATAACTGGCGGCGCATTGCAACCTAAGTTTCCACAAGAAGCAGACACATATGATGCTGTATCTGGAGTAATGGGTGCTGGACCAAGTATAACTACAGATCTTAGCAGAGCTATATATGAAATGGTTACAGGTGATGTAGGCGAAGGATTAAAAGATTTTATAAGAAACTTACCATATGCAAGAATTTGGTTTTTTAAAGGCAAAGTAAACGAACTTACAAATATGCTTGAGGGTGAGTTAGATGGGCCTAGAGGGTTTGGTAGATTCTAAATTGTGCGTCATGTTTTGTGCGTTGCGCTTCTATGCAATCAATGGAAAAAAGGGTACAGAGGTGACACATGACAATAAATATAGCTAATAACAACCCACGTATAAATTACACAGCAACAGCAAATCAGACTGTGTTTACAGTTCCGTTTGAGTTCTTTGATAACACAGACATAAAAGTTTATATCGAGGGTACACTAAAGACAATTACTACACATTATACAGTTTCTGGAGGAAATGGCTCTACAGGGACTGTAACCATGTCCGCTGGTGTTACGTTAAATGATGAGGTAACGCTCGTCAGGGACGTTCCTTTGGAGCGTACAACCGATTTAACGTCCAGTTATAACGCCGCGTCTATAGATGCGCAGCTAGATCGCATTGTTGCAGAGATTGCAGACCTTGATGATCGAGTGTCACGAACAATACAAATTAATGACTATGAGTTGGCAAGTGGTTTACTCCTCCCTGCACTTGACAGCCGCAAAGGTAAGACTATCCAATTTAACACCAGCTCTGGTGCTTTAGAGGTTGGCCCTACTGGCGCGGATTTAACAGCAATCGGTTCAGTTACCTCTGAGATTGCTACATTAGCTGGAATTAGTGGTAATATTACTACTGTTGCTGGCTCTAATGCACAGGTTGTTGCTGTTGGTAACGCTATGACTAGCATTACTGCGGTAAATTCTGCGCTTACTAATATAAATACTGTAGCTGGTGGTATAGCTAACATCAATTTAGTTGGTGGATCTATTGCTGATGTTAATGATGTAGCTGATTCTCTTGGTGAAATCTCTGCGGTTCAAGCAAAGTTAACAAACATAGATACAGTAGCTGTTGCATCGACAAATATAGCCACAGTAGCTGGGTCTATAACACAGGTTAATAACGTAGCTTCTAAGATTGCTGACGTTACTGGTGTTAATAGTAACATAGCAGCAATAACTACAGCCAATGCAAACTCAACTAATGTTAACTTAGTGGCTAATAGCATAGATGACGTTAATGATATTGGTAATGTAATAACAAAAGTAACTACTGTTGCTGATAACATTGGTAACGTTAATACTGTTGCACCAAAAGTAACAGAAATATCTACTGTTTCTGCAAATATTGGCAATATAAATACTGTAGCAACTAATATTTCTACTATTAATTCAGCAGCTGGATCTGCGGCAGATGCAACAGCAAGTAAAAATGCAGCAGCTACAAGCGCAACTAATGCAGCTAACAGTGCAACTGCAAGCGCTGGTTCAGCTACAGCAGCTGCAGCAAGTGCATCTTCAATAACAGGCGCAGAAACAAATGCTGCTAACTCTGCAACAGCGGCTGCTACTTCTGCGACAGCAGCACAAACAGCTAAGACTGCTGCTGAAACTGCATTAGATGAATTTACTGATATTTATTTAGGTAGTAAATCTTCTGCACCAACAACTGATAATGATGGTAATGCGTTAGCAACAGGTAGTATTTACTGGAACTCTTCAGTAGACCAACTTTATATTTGGGATGGGTCTGCATGGGATGATGCTGCGTTTACTGCATCTGGTTCTGTTACATCTTTCAATACTAGATCTGGTGCTGTTACACTAAGCTCTGCTGACGTTACTAATGCAGCTGGATTGCTTAGAACTGGTGGCACAATGACAGGAGACTTGTCATTCGGTGACAACGACAAAGCCATATTCGGTGCTGGGTCTGACCTACAGATTTACCATGATGGTAACAATAGTTTTGTTAAAGAGAATGGCACTGGAATACTTGCATTACAAACCAATGGAACTAGCGTTAATATTGAAAGTCATGGCGGTG
>VMHT01103696.1_pt1 | contig 11572 bp, 11 predicted proteins | sample 4693611 | NCBI WGS metagenome assembly VMHT01 (sample SAMN12280063, study PRJNA550983) | marine metagenome | isolation source: seawater sampled from same location over 5 years 0.02-0.2 micron viral filtrate | place: USA: collected off the coast of southern California halfway between the port... ... | reverse complement strand
ATGATTTAAAGATTACATTATTGCCTGCAGTTCATTGGTCAAAAAGAAGTTTGACTGATACAAATAAAACTCTTTGGGGAAATTTTTTAATTGAATACAAAAATAAAAAAATTCTTTTTGCATGTGATACTGGCTATGGGAATATTTATAAAGAACTTGGTAAAAAATATGGTCCTATTGATTTATCAATGATTAATATTGGAGCGTATGATTTTAGACCCATGTTTGAAAAATCAATTTATCATACTACACCAGAGGAAGCTTTGAATATTGCCCAAGATTTAAAAAGTAAAAAAGTTTTAGGAACACACTGGGGAACTTTTGTATTATCTCTTGAACCTATCATGGAACCACCAGTTAGATTTAAAAATAGCGCAGAAAAATACGGGTTTAAAAAAGAAGATGCAATTATTTATAAGATTGGTGAATTCGGATCATTAAAAAAATTACTTAATTACAATTAGTTATCTAATAATTTTTTTTTAGCTTTTTCAAATTCTTCTTGTGTTAAAACACCTTCCTTAAGAAGATTATTTAATTTATCAATTTCACTACTCAATTGATTTTCATCTTGAGTAAGATTGTTAATATTTTCATTTTCAATATTTTCGTCATTTTTATTTGCACTTTTGGCATTCGCGCCTTTCATAATTGCATTTACACCTAGATAAAGAACAAACCCAAAAATTGGTATTACTAAAGCAAAAAAAATAATTTTTTCCATCAATCAATCCTCATCCTCGTCACGCCAACCCTTTTGATACATTAGATAAGCTGCAAAAATAACAGATATAGTACCAGCAACCATTCCAAAGTTAAACCCTACCTGCTTTCCATACAAATACCATCCCAATTGAGTCGCTCCAATTGGTATAGTGGTTAAAATTAACATAATTATTACAATTCTATATTCGTACCTGGGTCTTTTCATCCACACATACTATCAAAATAATTATTTTTTGAAAAAAAATTTATGTAATTGAGACAATTAATCTTTGTTTTTAAAAAGACTCTCAAAAATATCATTAATATCTTTCAAAAAATTTTTATTTTCAAATAAGTGTTCATCAGCTTGTTTTTGAAATAATTTTTTAATCTCTAACATTTTTTTTTCTTCATTATTTGCTAATTCAACTGCGCAATCAACATAATCATCAATTGTACTTACTATGGGTGGCTTATCAATTTGCATTTGTTTATAAGCTCCTAAAACAATTCTACTTTTTAAATTGTCTGTAGGCATTGAAACCGTTGGTGTTCCATAAACCATGGCTTCATGAAAGCTATTACCTGCTCCAAAGTACAGGGTGTCGAGTAAAACAGAGGATGATCCACAAAGATTGATATATTCTTCAACTCCCATTTTGCCTAGAAAGCTAACTCTATCTAAATCCAATGATTGATTTTTACTCATTCTCTCTGTTAATTTTTTAAACACTATTTCATTCTTGTCTTTTACAAATAAAATTTTTGCTTTTTTATCTTTTTTCAAAATTTTACTTACAACTTCGTCAAAATGTGGATGAACTTTAATTAGATTTTGTGAACAAAAGTAAATATTTTTATTTACAATTTCATTATCAGTTAAAAAATTTTTTATTTTAGGTTTATAAAAATACATGGGTAAATAATTAGATAAAATCAATTTTTCAGAAAATCTTTTGTCAGCATTCTTTGTTTCCAAAAGTTTAGATGATAAAAAATAATCTATAGACTCGTTAGATGTGGATATTGGGTGTCCCCAAGATGTAATTTGAATTTTCGCAAATCTAATAAATGATAGATAGTAAAATTCACTAGACATTCCAATATCAGGAAAAAATACTAAATCTAAACTCTCGTTATTAATTTTATCTACACTTTGTTGAAAATTTTTTGGTAAAATAATATTTCTAATTCCTTGATTAATCTCTGCATCTAAAAATTCTTTAAATATAATTGAATGGTCGGTTTTGTGAGAATGAAAAACGATTGTTTCAAATTTACTTTTATCTAAATTGAATATCATTCCTTTAAAAAGTTTACCAATAGTATGGTTTGAAAAGAATTCTGAAATAAAACCAATTTTAATTTTTTTGTTTGTATTTTTACTTTTATTTTTTAAATCTTGATTTAATTCAGGGTATATTTTTCTAAAAACATTTACTATTTTCTTATTTAAATTTAAATTTTCATACTGGTCATATGACAAATTAAAAATAGGAGGATCAATCATCTCCCCATCCAAACTCAAATTTAAATCTTTATTTAAATTTAGTTCATCAATATTTTTATTTAAATTAAACCTAGACTCATCTATGGACTCAACATTATTAAAAAAAGATGGGTAAAGTAATTTGGCAGTTATATAAATTTTTTTATTAATATCTTTAAAATAGTTTTTTTTTTTGAGAAAAATAAATAGCTCATCAAATTTTTCTAATTTTTTTAAAACATAAAACTTAATTTCATCAAGTTTGTCATTTTCGATTTTTAGTTTATTTAATTTATTTATCGTCTCTTCAGATTTTTTAAACTTTTTGTTTAAATAATAAATTGATGCTAAATTTTCTAAAATTGAAACTCTTTCTGGGGCTAACTCTAACGCAGCTTCAAAATTTTCTTCAACTAAATCAAATTTTTTTTCTTTATAATAATTTAAAGCTTTTTCAAAAAATTTTTTTGCATCAGTATTAGCCATTCAAAAACTTAATAATTTAAATTAAATACTAATGAGATCTTTTAAAACAATCAATTGTATTTTTGAGCAAACAGGCAATTGTCATTGGACCAACTCCGCCTGGAACCGGAGTAAGAGCTTTTGCATTTTTTGAAACTTCTTCAAATGCTACATCACCAACTATACCTTTATCTGTTTTGTTAATTCCTACATCGATTACAATCGTATCTTTTTTAATCCAATCTCCTTTTACTAACTCTGGTATACCAACTGCAGCTACAATTATATCTGCCTCCAAGCATTCAGCTTTTAAATCTTTAGTTTTTGAATGTGTAATTGTAACAGTACAATTTTCCTTTAAAAGAAGTTGCGTCATTGGTTTACCATTTAAATTTGATCGACCAACAATAACTGCTTTTTTTCCATTCAAATTAGGTTCAATTTTTTTTATTAATAAATAGCATCCTAGAGGAGTACAAGGCACTGAACTTTCATACCCTGAAGAGAGATTGCCAACATTCATCGGGTGGAATCCATCTACGTCTTTTGATGGATCAATGGCTTCTATTACTCTTTGCTTATTTATTTGTTTAGGTAATGGGAGTTGAACTAAAATTCCAGAAACTGTCTGATCTTTATTTAATTCCTCAATTTTTGCTAAAACAACTTTTTCTTCCACCGTATCAGGATACTTAATGACATCAGATTTTAGACCAACCTCGTTTGCAGATTTTTCTTTATTTCTTACATAAATCTGACTTGGGGTTAAATTTCCAATTAAAATTACAGTCAAACCTGGAACTTTATTATGTTTTATTTTTAATTCAGCAACTTCTTTTCTAAGTTCCTCTCTCAATAGAGCAGCTTCTTTTTTACCGTCAATTAAAATCATATATTTTAGAATATTATTGGTGCAATGTAGAGCTTCATACACATTTCTATGAACCAAATCAATAGAAGTAAAATTATTGGTGATATGTCTAAAGAACCTAAATTTGGTAAAAATCTTCTGATTCTGTTTAAAAAAGGATCAGTTAATCGATAGGTTAATTCTAAAATTGAGTAAACAAATCTGTTTTGTGTATTTAAAATATTAAAAGTAATCAACCAACTAATGATAACATTGGCTATTACCACGTAAGAATAAAGTTTTAGTATTTGCAAAACTAAATAAAAAATAGCAATCATTTTTTTTCGATATAAATTGACTGACTTGGAAATGCAAAAGAAGCTTTATTACTTTCTACAATTTGTTTAATTTCTATTGCAAGACGCTCTTTTACTGATAGCCACTCATTCCAACTATCTGTTTTTGTAAAACAACGAACATACATATCTATTGAACTATCTGAAAACTTATCAACTCTTACTGCAACACCTATACTTGTGTTGAAATCATCACTCTTATTAATGTGTTCCTCAATCTGATTTCTTATAGTTTTTAATTGATCTACTGTAGTGTCGTACTGAAGAGTAATTATCCAACTTATCAACCAATTTGAAGTTTCACTAATATTTACAACTGCATTTTCTGCAAATTGAAAATTTGGAATAATAGCCAGAGACTTATCAAATTTTCTAATTGTCGTGGATCTAAAACCAATTTTTTCCACAATGCCCTCTATTATTCCGTTGACTAAAATCCAATCACCAATTTTAAATCTTTTTTCTACAAGAACTAAAATTCCTGATATTAAATTTTTAAATAAATCCTGCGCACCTAAAGCTACTGCTACTCCAAATAAACCAAGTCCAGCAATAATTGGTCCAATCTTAATACCCCATAATTCTAAAACTGCAGCTAGTCCTAAAATAAAAATAAGAATTTTTAATGATTTAATTATCCAGCCTATTAATTCTCTAGTTAAAAGTTTGTCAAGACCACTTAGGATATAAGATACTGGTTCAATGATTTGATGAATTATCCAAAATATTAAAATTGTAATTAAAGTTCTATTTATAGTATCAACAACTTCTCTACCCTCTGCTGAAAACGTCATGTAGTAACTAGCAATAAAAAAACCTAAAACTATTGGTAAAAATCTTGCTGGTCCAATTAAAGCATTAACAAATGTATCGTCTAATTTATTGGTGGTTCTCTTTGATATAATTTCTAATTTTTTAATTATAAGTTTACTTATTAAACCTCTAAAAATTAAAAAGATTAGAAATATTCCTATTCCAATTAATATTTGAAAAATATCTACCCCAAGAATGCCCTTTTTCCATACAGATAAGAATATTTCTGAAAAATTATTTATTAATTCCATAATCAAATTTTATATAACAAAAACTCCTCTTCTCCAGGATTAAAAAGAAATATTTTTTTCCATTTAATTTCATTCAATATAGACGAAGTTTTTTCACCTATACACATTAAATTTGTGTTCATCCATATCTTTTCCATTCGATAAATTTTTATGAAATTTAAAAAACTAGAAGCACTATTTTGAGAATATACATAAATTATATCTGGCACATTGAGTTTTAATTCCTTAATAAAATTTTCTTTAAAATTTTCATTATGACTTACTCTGTAATTAATGATTCTTTTAACACTGTAACCTTCACTGATAAGCTGTTGGTCTAAATCAGCTGAAGTTATTTCACCACTGACATAAAGAAGTGATTTATCTTTAGATACATAATTCTGTAAGATTAATTCTTTCAAATTTAAAACATTTCCTTCAGCAGCTATCGTGTTTTGGAAACCAACACTTCTAGCTTTTTTTTCAGTGATATCACCAACACAAAAACACATAATTTTTTTATCTAATTTATTTAAATCTAGAAATTTCACTGCATTTGCGCTTGTAAAAATAATTCCACCATAGTCAGAAAAATTGATTTCCATATAATTCATTCTTTCTACATTTAACAATGGGAGATGAGAAACTTGATGTCCTAATGATTTAAACTTTAAAATCATTTCCGAACAATCTTCTAACGGTCTAGTTAATAAAATATGCATATTATCTTTTATATGAATTATTTGATTTAGTTTTTAAAATCTGACCAATTTCTTTTCCAATTTCTTTGAATTTTTCAATTTTTTCGGATTTTTTTTCATAAAATCTTTTTGAACCATCCAAAGAAAAAAGTTCTGCCTCGATAATAATATTGTCTCCTTCAATTATAGAATGTGCTCCTATAGCAGTTTCACAATCTCCCTCTAAAACTTTTAAAATATTTCTCTCCGCATGTGCTCTTTTATAAGTTTCATCATGATTAATTTTTTTTAAAAGGGAAATTATCTCATTGTCATTTTTTCTACATTGAAGTGCAATGATACCCTGTCCAACGCTTGGGATTATTTCTTCAGTCGTGAATGTCTCAGCAACTTCATTTTCGAGTTGTAAACATTTTATTCCTGCTGAAGACAAAATTATTGCATCATACTGACCCTCTTTTAATTTCTTTATTCTTGTATCAACATTACCTCTAATAAGTTTACAATCAATATCAGGTCTTATTTTTTTTATTTGAAATTCTCTTCTATATGAAGATGTTCCCACGACTGATTTCACATCTAATTCTTTTAATTTTTTTTTATCTCTTGAAATCAAAATTTCTTTTGGATCATTTCTTTCTAAAAAAGTATCAGTTATTAAACCATTTGTTTCAATAGCTGGTAAATCTTTTAGAGCATGAACTTCTATATCAATAATTTTTTCTTTAAGTTCATTTTCTATGTTACTTGAAAATAATCCCTTACCACCAATTCCAGATAATCTTGCATCTTTTACTTGATCACCTTTAGTAGTGATTGTTTTAATAACAATATCCTCATTTTTTAGGTCTGAATTTTGAATAATAGAGTCCTTGGCTTTTTGTGCATATAGTAATGCTAATTTACTACCCCTTGATCCAATTATTATTTTTTTAGTCATTAATAAATTTATTTCTTTTTTGTATTGAGATTGTACAATTATTAAAAAGTATTTGAATGAGTAAAAAACCTTTAATTCTCGGAATAGAATCTAGTTGTGATGAAACAGCTGCATCAATAATATCGGAAAATAATCAAGGAAATCCTATTGTATTGTCCAATATTGTGTCAAGCCAGGTGGATATTCATAAAAAATTTGGCGGTGTTGTTCCTGAACTTGCTGCCAGGTCTCACCTAGAAAAGATTGATTGGATAGTCCAAAAAGCAATAGATGATAGTAGAATTGATATTGAAGAAATAGACGCTGTTGCATCAACAGCTGGACCTGGTTTGATTGTTTGTTTATCAGTTGGATTAAGCTTTGGTAAAGCATTTGCTGCCTCTCTAAACAAACCTTTTATAGCTGTTAATCATTTAGAAGGTCATGCTTTAAGTCCTAAATTAAATTCAGAACTAAATTATCCATATTTACTTTTATTGATTTCAGGTGGGCACTCTCAATATTTAAGTGTTAAGAATCTAAGTAAATATCAAAGACTTGGAACAACCATTGATGATGCCATCGGAGAAGCATTTGATAAAACTGCAAAACTTTTAGGTATAGAGTTTCCTGGTGGTCCACAAATAGAAATTTTGGCAAAAAAAGGTGACCCGAACAGATATGATTTACCAAAACCAATTTTTAATAAAGGCGGCTGTAATTTATCATTTGCAGGTCTTAAAACAGCAGTATTAAAAATTTCGAAAGAAATTAAAGCTGATAAAGAAAAATTTGATCTTGCTGCGTCTTTTCAAAAAACAATAATTGAGATTTTATATAAAAAAACAAAAATAGCTTTTTCTGAATATGAAAAAAATATTAATCCAAAAGAAAAAAAATTTGTTGTTGCAGGTGGTGTTGCCGCAAATAAAGAGATTAGAAATATGCTGGTTAAGCTTTGTGAAGAAAAAAACTATGAGTCTATTTTTCCTCCTATAGAATTATGTGGAGATAATGCAGCAATGATTGGAATGGTAGGGTTAGAAAAATTTAAATTAAAACATTTTGATAATCTAGATTACCCTGCAAAACCAAGATGGCCATTAGATGAGAAGGCTGCTTTTTTAAAAGGTGCTGGAATAAAATTATGAGTAAAAATTATTGGTTAATGAAGTCCGAACCAAATGTTTGGTCGATAGATCAACAAAAAAAAGCAGGCAAAAAGGGAGCCTCCTGGGATGGTGTAAGAAATTATCAAGCAGCAAAAAATTTAAAATCTATGAAAAAAGGTGACTACTGTTTTTTTTATCATTCTAATATTGGGAAAGAAATTGTTGGTGTTGTAGAAGTTATAGAGGAGGCTTACTTAGACAAAACAGACCAATCTGGTCAGTTTGTTGCTGTCACCGTAAGATTCTTAAAAAAACTAGAAAAACCTATTACACTTGAAGAAATTAAAAAAAACAAGGATTTATGCCACTTATCACTAATCAAACAAAGTAGACTATCAGTAATGCCGATAGACTCTAAAAGCTGGAAAATTTTAAATAAGATAGGTAGAATTTAAAATTAATAATATGCCAAAAAAAAAGAAAAAAACAAAATTTAAAAAAAAAACTTCGAAAAAAAAGAAGTCTAAATTTAAAAAAAAAAGATCAAAAAAAAAAATAATTAAAAGAAAGCCCTCATCTAAGAAAAGAATTAAAAGAGAAAAAGTTGAAAGTTCATCAAATCAAGAGGTGATCATCAAAACAAAACCTGAATGGGTTAAAAGTGGTTTAGCAAACAAAGCTCAATACCAAAAGAAATATAATGAGTCTATTAAAAATAATAATTCATTTTGGAAGAAAGAGGGAAAAAGAATTACGTGGATTAAACCATACAAAAAAATTAAAGATGTTAAGTATAGTAAAGACGAAGTCAGGATAAAATGGTTTGAAGACGGAACATTGAATGCGTCAGTTAACTGCATCGATAGACATTTAAAAGATAAAAAAGATAAAACAGCAATAATTTGGGTTGGGGATGATCCTAAAGATACGCAAAAAATTTCATATAAACAGTTACATCAAAAAGTTTCCAAAGCAGCAAATGGACTTAAAAAACTAGGTATTAAAAAGGGTGATCGAGTAACAATTTACTTAACTATGATACCTGAGTTAGCTGTTCTTATGCTTGCTTGTGCTAGAATTGGGGCAATACACTCAATAATTTTTGGAGGTTTTTCAGCAGAGTCAATTTCTGGAAGAGTTAATGATTGTGAGTCTGAATATATTATCACCGCAGATGAAGGTGTTAGAGGAGGCAAAACAATACCATTAAAAGCAACCACCGATGAAGCATTATCAAACTGTCCTAATGTTAAAAAATGTATTGTTGTAAAAAGAACGGGTAACTATGTTTATTGGGATAATGATAGAGATGTATGGTATCACGATTTAATAAAAGATGTCTCTAATCAATGTGAGCCTGAAGAAATGAATGCAGAAGATCCTCTTTTTATTCTTTATACATCAGGATCTACTGGAAAACCCAAGGGGGTATTACATACTACTGGTGGGTATATGGTTTATGCATCAATGACTCATCAATACATATTTAATTATAAGCCAAAGGATATTTATTGGTGTACTGCTGACATTGGCTGGGTAACAGGACATAGTTATATTATTTATGGACCATTATCTAATGGAGCAACAACTATAATGTTTGAAGGTGTTCCAAACTACCCGGATAGTTCTAGATGGTGGCAAATAGTAGATAAATTTAAAGTTAACACATTTTATACCGCACCAACAGCAATTAGGGCTTTAATGAGAGAAGGTAATGAACCAGTAAATAAAACATCTCGAAAATCTCTTAAATTACTAGGTACAGTAGGTGAGCCTATAAATCCTGAGGCATGGATGTGGTATTATAAAACTGTAGGTAATTCTAAATGTCCTATCGTTGATACTTGGTGGCAAACTGAGACTGGAGGTATTTTAATCGCTCCTCAAACTGGTGCCATACCATTAAAACCAGGGTCTGCAACTAAACCTTTTTATGGAATTAAACCTAGTCTAGTAGATAAGGATGGGAGAGAAATTAAAGGAGCAGGTGAAGGTCGGCTATGTATTTCTCAATCGTGGCCTGGTCAAATGAGAACTGTTTATGGTGACCATCAAAGATTTATTGACACTTACTTTTCTCAATTCGATGGAAAATATTTTACTGGTGATGGATGTAGACGGGATAAAGATGGTTATTATTGGATTACTGGAAGAGTTGATGATGTAATTATTGTTTCTGGACACAATCTTGGAACTGCAGAAATTGAAAGTGCTTTTGTTGCACATCCAAAAGTAGCAGAAGCAGCAGTAGTTGGGTACCCTCACGATATAAAAGGCAATGGATTATATTGTTATGTCACACTAAATGCCGGAGAGATAGAAACTGGTGATCTTGAAAGAGAACTTAAACTTTGGGTGAGAAAACAAATTGGACCACTGGCTACACCAGATTTGATACATTTTTCACCAGGTCTTCCTAAAACAAGATCGGGTAAAATTATGAGAAGAATTTTAAGAAAAATTGCAGCAAATGAACATGATCAATTAGGAGATACATCTACTTTAGCAGATCCAAGTGTTGTAACTAGCTTAGTTGAAAATAGAAAAAATCTTAAAGCTTAATTCTTTCTTTAAATTCCTTTTTAACAACATCCCATTTGAGAATAACTGAATTTAAAACTATTTTACGATCCAATGTTTTCAAGTCATCTGCAATGGGAGCCCACTTATACAATGATAAGGCACTAGGATTAAATGGAAGACCATTATGGTGAGAACTCCAGTCAATAACTTGTAACCTTTCTTCAAAATTTTTTTTTGCATTTTCAATTACATTATTTGGCATTTTATTTGAGATTTCATCATCTAAAATTTTTAGAAAAATTTCTTTAGCTTTCTCAACATCATGGTAATTCATATTGGCTTTTAAATATGAAAAAGTAAAAAATGTTAAGTCCTGTAGAGCAATAGCATAAATATTCCACTTAGCTAAGTTTACTGACTCCATAAATGTATCGTTCTCAAAATGAAGAACATACCTTGTCCCCATTCTAGTTTTGAGGTAACCATAAAGAGTCACTTGACTTACCCATGCAGATTTTGTTTGAATAAAAGTTTCAAGTTCATCTAAATTGCTAATTTTCCCCTTAGGGACGAAAGCTTTAAACATAGCAAATAGATAAGTCTTAAAGTCATGCCAAGTCAGGTCTTTCCAAGTAAGTTTATATTTTCCCATAAAAATAGCTTAATTTTCAACTTATACCCTAAAAAGCCTCCTAATATGAACAATTTTAACACTTTAAATCTCTTTCATAATGGTTATGGTTTTCGCCAGTTATAACTAAAAAGAGAGAGGTATAAATGTCAAAACAAGCACAACACTGGGAAAAAACCAGAGGATTGCTACTAATTACTTTAGCAATTTGGTTTGTATTCTCAATTGGCATCTTCTTATTCGGGGCTGAAATGAACGAAGTTACGGGACCATTTGGTTATCCGCTGACTTATTGGTTCACATGTCAAGGTTCTCTTGGAATTTTCGTAATCTTAATTTTTTGGTTTGCGAATAGACAAGAAAAAATTGATGAAGAGTTTGGCTTTTCAGAGAGAGGAGATGACTAATGATAAAAGGTAATTTTATAGACAATTTACCTAAGGTTTATGGAATCTATACAGGTGGTTTTTTAGCTTTCATAATCATTATGTCAATTGGTGAGCAGATGGGTATGACAGCGAAAACAATTGGAATTTGTTTCGTTGCCTTCACAGTAGCCATCTATGCTATAATTGGTTATCTATCACGTACAGCTCAAGCTGATGCGTATTACGTAGCTGGAAGACAAGTACCAACCGTATTCAACGGAATGGCAACTGCTGCTGACTGGATGTCAGGAGCATCATTCGTTGCAATGGCAGGTGGTATTTACTTTAAAGGTTACGGATATATGGCACTACTTGTAGGTTGGACTGGTGGATATGTATTAGTTGCATCT
>VMHT01200540.1_pt1 | contig 11574 bp, 3 predicted proteins | sample 4693611 | NCBI WGS metagenome assembly VMHT01 (sample SAMN12280063, study PRJNA550983) | marine metagenome | isolation source: seawater sampled from same location over 5 years 0.02-0.2 micron viral filtrate | place: USA: collected off the coast of southern California halfway between the port... ... | reverse complement strand
ACCAAGAAACAAATTTACAAGCATCTGATTTGTTTGCAAATAATGATGATTATGAACAAGACCCAATAATAGATGCTTTTATACAAAGAATAAATAATAATATAATATTAAATAATAATTATAACAACATAGGTATAGGGGTTTTTGATGATGCAGAAACTACTGTGGAACCAAGTGAATTATTGCATATTAGAAAAGCTGGTAATCCAAGAATTAGAATATCAGGAACAACAGATCATAATACAGCTGGTGTAAGATTTGAAGAAATTGCAGAAAATGGTGGCGAAATTATATATGATGGCCTTTCCAATTTGGTTCAAATAAATACAATACATAACGGAACCGTAAATAATGCTATAAGTATATCAAGAAATAACTGTTTAGTTGGCATTGGAACATCAAATCCGGAATTTAATTTAGATATTCAAGGAAGTGAAGATTTTGATGGAATGACAAAAGTAAGAATATTAAATCCTGCATCACAATATGGTAGAACTCAATTACAATTAATAGGGAGATATGAAAATAATAATGATGGGTGGGATTTAAGTAATGGTAGAAATAATATAATATTTGCAACACAAATAGCAAAAGATGCAACAATAATAGATAGAAATGCAATACAATCATATAATGGAGATTTAGGAATATTTTCAATAGGATATTCAGCAAATGTACCAGTATTAGTAGTTAAATCAAATGGTAATGTAGGTATTGGAACTTCAAGTCCTAATCATCCGTTACATGTAGTTACAGGAAGTGGTACATATTCTGCACCATTATATGCATATCATCATACTGGTGGTCCTTGGCAAAATTATAATGGTGGCACTTGGAGTACAACAGTGAATTTAATAAGTATTCGCGCAAATGAAGGTGTAATCGCACAAAGAATGTATATTATGAGTGATGAAAGAATTAAAGAAACTATTACAGATATTCAAGATAATGAAGCATTAGTTAAATTTAGACAACTAAAACCTAAAAAATATAAATATAAAGATAAGTTAAAATATGGTGACAATGAAGTTTATGGTTTTATTGCACAAGAAGTTTCTTCAATATTGCCAAATGCTGTAACTCTTGAAAAAGATTATATACCCGACGTTATGCTTACAGCTGAAGTTATATTATATGATGATTGTAGCAAATTAAAAACGCTAGAAAATCATAATTTAAATGTAAATGATATAATTAGATGTAAAACATCTTACTATAAAGATATTGATAATATTAAAATTTTGGAAGTAATAGATGATAAAACAATAAAAGTTGATTATATATTTAATACCGATGAATTAAAATTTAATGATATGGATAATATTATTATAATATATGGTAAATATGTAGAGGATTTTAATGTATTGAATAAAGAAACTATTTGGACATTAACTACTAGTGCGTTACAAGAAATAGACCGTGAAATGCAACAAGAAAAACAAAAAGTAATAACATTAGAAAATAAGGTACTTACTCTTGAAAATACAATAACAAATTTAGTTTCTAGGATAGAAACTTTAGAACAAACAAATACATAAATTATTTTATAATATTTTATTAAGGTTATTAAAATATGAAATATAATTATGTATATATAATTATTTTTATAATTATAATATTATATTTATTAAAAAATATAAAATGTTACGAGTTTTTTAACATACCACCAATCAGTATACCTCCAGAACGTTACAATAAATTAAATTCAACAACTATTTTTGACGATTTATATTTTAAATCAGGAAATAAATATCATAATGCATTAGATAATGAAATTACTCTAGATACTCCTCCTACAAATTATATAACAATTAAAAAAGGTGATGATGGTATTAATGGTAGTTCTATCACAACTGACCCCCCAAAAGGTCAATGTAATAGCGATAAAATATATAATATATCCGAATTAAAAAATACAAAATCTTCAAAAACTACCAACCAATTATTTATAGATGCTAAAAAATTATCAATAGATAATATTTCAGGTAATATTAGTGACATTTGTTTTAAAAACAATTCTGATAAAATATGTATGAATCAAATAAAAGATGATTGGAATAATAATGCACAATTAAAACAAATTTATCAGTCTAGTAATTATATTTATGATACAATACACTCGAATTATAGTAAATGTCAAAGTGACTTACTCCCTTTACAAAGTAATATGATAGAATTAAATAAAAAATATAAAACAATAACACAATGTGATGATTATAAAAACACACTTGATGATAAATATAAAAATACAGAATATTATTCTCCATATAATGGTAAAAATGCCTTATCAATTTTTTTAGATTTTAACCCAAATTATATTCATTTAAGTAATGTTCAATTTAATGATTTAACAGATAAAGATAAACTTGAAAATATTTCAAATATTACATTTGATGAAATTAATAATAATTTTAATAGTGAACACGATAAATATTTAAAATATTATTATATAGGTTCCGTTAATACACGACAAAATTTAAATATTCCTAATTTTTCAAATTTAGATCAACAAGATCTCAAACGTTATTGTTGCGATGACGTTAATTGTTCAAATATATATAAATGTATAAAGTATGATACAGTTTATTCAGATAATAGTGAAAAATTATTATATATGCCTGATTTAGAAAGTAAAACACTTGATTTTTCAAATGTTAATAGAGAAATAAGAAACATAAAAAACGATTGTGAGAATAAATATAATAATGGTAGTGAAAAACTTAAATTAGTATTAACTGGAAACTATATAAAAAAATATAAAACACGTGCATCTGATGGTGTAGATTATTGTATAATTAAACATAATGATAAAACAGAAGATAGATGTATTAATAATCATCAAGATAATAATATTAAATATGTATATGCAACTTATAATAATGAAAGCACACCGGAAGAATATATATCTTCTAATGTTTGTGCTGAACGTTTAAATAATGCTAAGGAAAAATGTGAAGGCAACGAATATATTTCTTTAGAAGAATTAAACAATATAGAAAAAAAATATGAGGTATTAAATCATAGGGATGGTGATAATAAATATTATTTATTAAATAGTAATGTAGATACATTAGATAATGGATATGACATAAATTGTAATAGTAAAAAAAAAATTAATCAGTCTTGCTTTTATAAAAATTCAGATATTGATACAACTAAATATTTGCCAGTAGAAACAAATCAAAAATACTCAGATGTTTATGATGAATTTAATAGTACTTATACTGGATACAAACATACTAAAGATACTAATTTTTCAGATATTAATACTGAAGGAAAACAATTTAGATATGATTCAACAATCACTGATAAACATTTTAAAGCAAAAAATTTTACTAATCAGTTAGTATATAATGGTGATATAAATAATGTTCATTTTAATATAACAGATAATAAACTAGAATTAAATATAGATAAACATAACGATATAGAAATAAAAGAAGTTAAACAAGATAAATTGGATAATTATTTTAGTAATGATATAAATAAATATCAAAAATTTGATTTTTCAAATGATACTAATAATCATCATTTCAAAAAATTTCTTATCAATTATCTAAATACTAGTAATCTAGATGATAATTTAAGAAAATATTTACAATATCAAAATAATTGTACAGATAATACACATTGCCCTTTTGAAAAAGAATGTGTTGACCGTAAATGTAAATATAAATATAAATGTACCTGTGTGAATGGACAACCAACTACAGAATGTAAAAATAATGGCAATAATTGTGCATCTTGTAATACAGGTTTTTATTTAAGTGGTAATAATTGTAAAAAATGCGAAGGTTGTTCTATAAGTGGTCAATATAGAGATGGTTGTGGAGAAAAAAGTGAAGGAATTTGTAAATATTGTGGCGAAAATCAATATTTAGACAATGGTTTTTGTAAACAACATACCGCTATATATAGTTGTCCATCTGGACAAAAATTAACACTAGGAACTAAAGTAAGTAATGCATATTGTAGTAATTGTGGTCCTTGTGCTGTTGGTCAAGAAAGAAAAGGTTGTAGAACAGCAAATGCTGGTTATTGTAAAAATTGTGTAGTAATAGAAAGAGGTAAAAATGCTATTCACCACGATAATAGAAGTACTTGTACTAATAATTGTAAAGTAGAATTTAGAGATGGTAGACTTTCGCAAAATGATTGGATAGTAGTTGGTAAAGAACAAGGTTCAAAAGCAAGTGTTTATATTCAAAGAAAAAATGGTTCTATTTCATCATGGAAAGCTAATTTTAGTGGCACAGAAATAGGTTTTGAATCTGGTAATAATATATATTTTTGGCAATTTGCTCCTATTAGTGGAAATTGGAAATGGAATTTATTTTTAAATCCACTAAATTATCAAGATAGTAGTTCAAAAAATAATCCAAAATGCAAAAAATGCCCTATTGGTGAAGAAACAAATAGGGGTTTTTTAAAATTTCCTTATCAAAAATATAGTAAAGGTCATGAATGTATAGATGGTTTAAAAAATAATACTGATCATTTGTATAATGGAATATAAAATAATTATGAAAAATGCAGTTCTAATATATTATCAAGAAATAGATAATATAATAACAATTAGTAGTACAATTATTTATTTAAAATAGTTTTATAAAAATCTAAATTTAATATGTAACGATAAAAATTTAAAATAAATTGATTTTTTTTTTTAACAATTATTATAAAACTGTTGTTCATAATTATGAATTTAAAAAAATAATAAAATCAGGAATACTCATACAATTAGCAATAGTAGGTGAATTGTATTCAAAATTATAATATTTATAACCGATACAATCTCGAGTTAAAATAATAAATTTATTTGTTATGATGTATAAATATTCTTTATATAAACATTTATAAAAATAGTACATTTCAGTGAAAATTATAAAATTTATAAAAAGAGTAAATAATTTATAAAAAATATATAGAAATGTACTATTTTAGGAGGAATATAATTAATAGGAAAGAAGAATTATTTGATTCAAGAAAATTAGTGTTAAGGAATAAAAAAAGTACATTTCAGTGAAAATTATAAAAAATATAAAAAGAGTAAATAATTTATAAAAAAAGAATAGAAATGTACTATTTTAGGAAGGAGTATAATTAATAGGAAAGAAGAATTATTTGATTCAAGAAAATTAGTGTAAAGGAATAAAAAAAGAAATAGAAAAGTAAAATAGTATATAAAAATATAAATGTGTGTAAAAGTTAATCGTGTGGGCGTTTGAAACCAGAAGAAGGAGGGATATAATATTGTTTGAGAGACTCAGGAATAAAATCAAAGTGTTTGTATTTATTGATAATAATATTAGAAACTTGTTGAGAGTAAAAATCGTGTTGCTGTTGAGCGACACGGAGGTGTTCAACAGCAGAAAGGTATTCAGCGTTGTTAGCAGAGAAATCAGGAGAGAAAGAAGTCATAGTAAGAGAGTATTTAGGTGTAGGGTTCAATGGGAGAAGGTAGTGCAGGGTTCAATGGGAGATGGTAGTGCAGGGTTCAATGGGAGAAGGTAGTGTATAGTGTAGGACAGAATCAATTTTTCGAGGGAACGGCGTAAATCGGTACAAAAAAACGAGAAGGGACTGGATAGGGGGGGGCGTTACACAAAGTGTAACGCCAGTGTGTTCGCTACGCTCACACAGCGAGGCACTTATGTACTCTATGACCCCTATGTACCATATCAGTATCCTAACATCCTCTCTTATGACCTTCTTCTCTTACTGCTTTATGACTCGTTACTTACGCTCTTATACCCTATACAAACCTCTTAACAATGCTTATACATATATGTATAAGCATTGTTAAGAGGTTTGTATAGGGTATAAGAGCGTAAGTAACGAGTCATAAAGCAGTAAGAGAAGAAGGTCATAAGAGAGGATGTTAGGATACTGATATGGTACATAGGGGTCATAGAGTACATAAGTGCCTCGCTGTGTGAGCGTAGCGAACACACTGGCGTTACACTTTGTGTAACGCCCCCCCCTATCCAGTCCCTTCTCGTTTTTTTGTACCGATTTACGCCGTTCCCTCGAAAAATTGATTCTGTCCTACACTATACACTACCTTCTCCCATTGAACCCTGCACTACCATCTCCCATTGAACCCTGCACTACCTTCTCCCATTGAACCCTACACCTAAATACTCTCTTACTATGACTTCTTTCTCTCCTGATTTCTCTGCTAACAACGCTGAATACCTTTCTGCTGTTGAACACCTCCGTGTCGCTCAACAGCAACACGATTTTTACTCTCAACAAGTTTCTAATATTATTATCAATAAATACAAACACTTTGATTTTATTCCTGAGTCTCTCAAACAATATTATATCCCTCCTTCTTCTGGTTTCAAACGCCCACACGATTAACTTTTACACACATTTATATTTTTATATACTATTTTACTTTTCTATTTCTTTTTTTATTCCTTTACACTAATTTTCTTGAATCAAATAATTCTTCTTTCCTATTAATTATACTCCTTCCTAAAATAGTACATTTCTATTCTTTTTTTATAAATTATTTACTCTTTTTATATTTTTTATAATTTTCACTGAAATGTACTTTTTTTATTCCTTAACACTAATTTTCTTGAATCAAATAATTCTTCTTTCCTATTAATTATATTCCTCCTAAAATAGTACATTTCTATATATTTTTTATAAATTATTTACTCTTTTTATAAATTTTATAATTTTCACTGAAATGTACTATTTTTATAAATGTTTATATAAAGAATATTTATACATCATAACAAATAAATTTATTATTTTAACTCGAGATTGTATCGGTTATAAATATTATAATTTTGAATACAATTCACCTACTATTGCTAATTGTATGAGTATTCCTGATTTTATTATTTTTTTAAATTCATAATTATGAACAACAGTTTTATAATAATTGTTAAAAAAAAAAATCAATTTATTTTAAATTTTTATCGTTACATATTAAATTTAGATTTTTATAAAACTATTTTAAATAAATAATTGTACTACTAATTGTTATTATATTATCTATTTCTTGATAATATATTAGAACTGCATTTTTCATAATTATTTTATATTCCATTATACAAATGATCAGTATTATTTTTTAAACCATCTATACATTCATGACCTTTACTATATTTTTGATAAGGAAATTTTAAAAAACCCCTATTTGTTTCTTCACCAATAGGGCATTTTTTGCATTTTGGATTATTTTTTGAACTACTATCTTGATAATTTAGTGGATTTAAAAATAAATTCCATTTCCAATTTCCACTAATAGGAGCAAATTGCCAAAAATATATATTATTACCAGATTCAAAACCTATTTCTGTGCCACTAAAATTAGCTTTCCATGATGAAATAGAACCATTTTTTCTTTGAATATAAACACTTGCTTTTGAACCTTGTTCTTTACCAACTACTATCCAATCATTTTGCGAAAGTCTACCATCTCTAAATTCTACTTTACAATTATTAGTACAAGTACTTCTATTATCGTGGTGAATAGCATTTTTACCTCTTTCTATTACTACACAATTTTTACAATAACCAGCATTTGCTGTTCTACAACCTTTTCTTTCTTGACCAACAGCACAAGGACCACAATTACTACAATATGCATTACTTACTTTAGTTCCTAGTGTTAATTTTTGTCCAGATGGACAACTATATATAGCGGTATGTTGTTTACAAAAACCATTGTCTAAATATTGATTTTCGCCACAATATTTACAAATTCCTTCACTTTTTTCTCCACAACCATCTCTATATTGACCACTTATAGAACAACCTTCGCATTTTTTACAATTATTACCACTTAAATAAAAACCTGTATTACAAGATGCACAATTATTGCCATTATTTTTACATTCTGTAGTTGGTTGTCCATTCACACAGGTACATTTATATTTATATTTACATTTACGGTCAACACATTCTTTTTCAAAAGGGCAATGTGTATTATCTGTACAATTATTTTGATATTGTAAATATTTTCTTAAATTATCATCTAGATTACTAGTATTTAGATAATTGATAAGAAATTTTTTGAAATGATGATTATTAGTATCATTTGAAAAATCAAATTTTTGATATTTATTTATATCATTACTAAAATAATTATCCAATTTATCTTGTTTAACTTCTTTTATTTCTATATCGTTATGTTTATCTATATTTAATTCTAGTTTATTATCTGTTATATTAAAATGAACATTATTTATATCACCATTATATACTAACTGATTAGTAAAATTTTTTGCTTTAAAATGTTTATCAGTGATTGTTGAATCATATCTAAATTGTTTTCCTTCAGTATTAATATCTGAAAAATTAGTATCTTTAGTATGTTTGTATCCAGTATAAGTACTATTAAATTCATCATAAACATCTGAGTATTTTTGATTTGTTTCTACTGGCAAATATTTAGTTGTATCAATATCTGAATTTTTATAAAAGCAAGACTGATTAATTTTTTTTTTACTATTACAATTTATGTCATATCCATTATCTAATGTATCTACATTACTATTTAATAAATAATATTTATTATCACCATCCCTATGATTTAATACCTCATATTTTTTTTCTATATTGTTTAATTCTTCTAAAGAAATATATTCGTTGCCTTCACATTTTTCCTTAGCATTATTTAAACGTTCAGCACAAACATTAGAAGATATATATTCTTCCGGTGTGCTTTCATTATTATAAGTTGCATATACATATTTAATATTATTATCTTGATGATTATTAATACATCTATCTTCTGTTTTATCATTATGTTTAATTATACAATAATCTACACCATCAGATGCACGTGTTTTATATTTTTTTATATAGTTTCCAGTTAATACTAATTTAAGTTTTTCACTACCATTATTATATTTATTCTCACAATCGTTTTTTATGTTTCTTATTTCTCTATTAACATTTGAAAAATCAAGTGTTTTACTTTCTAAATCAGGCATATATAATAATTTTTCACTATTATCTGAATAAACTGTATCATACTTTATACATTTATATATATTTGAACAATTAACGTCATCGCAACAATAACGTTTGAGATCTTGTTGATCTAAATTTGAAAAATTAGGAATATTTAAATTTTGTCGTGTATTAACGGAACCTATATAATAATATTTTAAATATTTATCGTGTTCACTATTAAAATTATTATTAATTTCATCAAATGTAATATTTGAAATATTTTCAAGTTTATCTTTATCTGTTAAATCATTAAATTGAACATTACTTAAATGAATATAATTTGGGTTAAAATCTAAAAAAATTGATAAGGCATTTTTACCATTATATGGAGAATAATATTCTGTATTTTTATATTTATCATCAAGTGTGTTTTTATAATCATCACATTGTGTTATTGTTTTATATTTTTTATTTAATTCTATCATATTACTTTGTAAAGGGAGTAAGTCACTTTGACATTTACTATAATTCGAGTGTATTGTATCATAAATATAATTACTAGACTGATAAATTTGTTTTAATTGTGCATTATTATTCCAATCATCTTTTATTTGATTCATACATATTTTATCAGAATTGTTTTTAAAACAAATGTCACTAATATTACCTGAAATATTATCTATTGATAATTTTTTAGCATCTATAAATAATTGGTTGGTAGTTTTTGAAGATTTTGTATTTTTTAATTCGGATATATTATATATTTTATCGCTATTACATTGACCTTTTGGGGGGTCAGTTGTGATAGAACTACCATTAATACCATCATCACCTTTTTTAATTGTTATATAATTTGTAGGAGGAGTATCTAGAGTAATTTCATTATCTAATGCATTATGATATTTATTTCCTGATTTAAAATATAAATCGTCAAAAATAGTTGTTGAATTTAATTTATTGTAACGTTCTGGAGGTATACTGATTGGTGGTATGTTAAAAAACTCGTAACATTTTATATTTTTTAATAAATATAATATTATAATTATAAAAATAATTATATATACATAATTATATTTCATATTTTAATAACCTTAATAAAATATTATAAAATAATTTATGTATTTGTTTGTTCTAAAGTTTCTATCCTAGAAACTAAATTTGTTATTGTATTTTCAAGAGTAAGTACCTTATTTTCTAATGTTATTACTTTTTGTTTTTCTTGTTGCATTTCACGGTCTATTTCTTGTAACGCACTAGTAGTTAATGTCCAAATAGTTTCTTTATTCAATACATTAAAATCCTCTACATATTTACCATATATTATAATAATATTATCCATATCATTAAATTTTAATTCATCGGTATTAAATATATAATCAACTTTTATTGTTTTATCATCTATTACTTCCAAAATTTTAATATTATCAATATCTTTATAGTAAGATGTTTTACATCTAATTATATCATTTACATTTAAATTATGATTTTCTAGCGTTTTTAATTTGCTACAATCATCATATAATATAACTTCAGCTGTAAGCATAACGTCGGGTATATAATCTTTTTCAAGAGTTACAGCATTTGGCAATATTGAAGAAACTTCTTGTGCAATAAAACCATAAACTTCATTGTCACCATATTTTAACTTATCTTTATATTTATATTTTTTAGGTTTTAGTTGTCTAAATTTAACTAATGCTTCATTATCTTGAATATCTGTAATAGTTTCTTTAATTCTTTCATCACTCATAATATACATTCTTTGTGCGATTACACCTTCATTTGCGCGAATACTTATTAAATTCACTGTTGTACTCCAAGTGCCACCATTATAATTTTGCCAAGGACCACCAGTATGATGATATGCATATAATGGTGCAGAATATGTACCACTTCCTGTAACTACATGTAACGGATGATTAGGACTTGAAGTTCCAATACCTACATTACCATTTGATTTAACTACTAATACTGGTACATTTGCTGAATATCCTATTGAAAATATTCCTAAATCTCCATTATATGATTGTATTGCATTTCTATCTATTATTGTTGCATCTTTTGCTATTTGTGTTGCAAATATTATATTATTTCTACCATTACTTAAATCCCACCCATCATTATTATTTTCATATCTCCCTATTAATTGTAATTGAGTTCTACCATATTGTGATGCAGGATTTAATATTCTTACTTTTGTCATTCCATCAAAATCTTCACTTCCTTGAATATCTAAATTAAATTCCGGATTTGATGTTCCAATGCCAACTAAACAGTTATTTCTTGATATACTTATAGCATTATTTACGGTTCCGTTATGTATTGTATTTATTTGAACCAAATTGGAAAGGCCATCATATATAATTTCGCCACCATTTTCTGCAATTTCTTCAAATCTTACACCAGCTGTATTATGATCTGTTGTTCCTGATATTCTAATTCTTGGATTACCAGCTTTTCTAATATGCAATAATTCACTTGGTTCCACAGTAGTTTCTGCATCATCAAAAACCCCTATACCTATGTTGTTATAATTATTATTTAATATTATATTATTATTTATTCTTTGTATAAAAGCATCTATTATTGGGTCTTGTTCATAATCATCATTATTTGCAAACAAATCAGATGCTTGTAAATTTGTTTCTTGGT
>VMHT01105078.1_pt1 | contig 11574 bp, 7 predicted proteins | sample 4693611 | NCBI WGS metagenome assembly VMHT01 (sample SAMN12280063, study PRJNA550983) | marine metagenome | isolation source: seawater sampled from same location over 5 years 0.02-0.2 micron viral filtrate | place: USA: collected off the coast of southern California halfway between the port... ... | reverse complement strand
TTTTTTTAAGTTTTTTTGCTGTTTTAGTGCCTTTTTTTAAGTTTTTAGTTCCTTTTTTTAAGTTTTTTTGTTTTTGTGACTGATATAGGTAACAAAAATATATAAAATATACAAAAAGTATGTTGAAGTTAAAATAACACCGGTTATGCAGTCAAAAATATATTTTTTGATTAAAATAAGTTTTTATATCGACACTGGGTTAAAATATGTGTATATTTTTTGACACGCTATTTGGTAATATATTAATGTATGGTATTTCACTAAACATTTTCAACAAAAATGTCTCGAGTTTAATATTTTATTTATTTTTTGATTTTTTTAAAATTTTTTGATTTTAAAACAAAATTTTTATTTTAAACACACAATATCGTTTGAAAAATGATATATCTTTTATTTTTTTTATTTTTTAAAATATAAAATATTTAGCAAAGACTATTTTTATTTTATATTTTTATAATATTTGATTAACTTATAATGACAGACGTCACAAATAGACAGCAGGTTTCGGGTTTCGATGTACCCACCCTAGTCGTGCCAACACACGATGCTTCCGTTAAAGGTGTTAGTTTTCAGTTAGCCGATCTTGACATTACAACAGAGATGTCAGAGCTTCCAGTTTTTTACCAATCAGCTTTAAGTGCTCTTGCTAGCGCTGATGGTGTTATTGAGCTTGTATGGAGATTAAGCGACTTTGGTATGGACGCAGGGGTTCGAGGTACAACATTAAATACTACATCACAGAGTCAAACTGTGTATAAGGGATCACATGGTATCGGTGGATGGGCTAGTTTATTCCAGTTCAGTCTTAAAGATATTGCTCCTTCGTTTGATGCTAGCAGTGGTAGAATTAATATTGGATCATCAGAAAATCTTTTGGGTAGATGCAATCAAGGTAGAGCCACCGCCGCCAATAACGCAACCATCCAAGCCGATGGTCGTTTATTAAATCACAGTGGAACTGTTAGCGATATGTCACAGAATGGTTTCTGGCCCACCGAGCTTAATGTTATGAGAGGTATTGTTACAAGCCAGGAAACCGGTGTTGGTAAACCATTTAACAATATGCCAACTCTTCCCGCCATTTCAACAGGCAACCAGTATTCTACAGCTGAGCACTACATTAACTTTATTGGTAAAGAAATCACCGGTGCTAGAACTGGTTCTGGTCTCTTCAACAACACTGTTGAACTCTTAAATCACCTTATTAAGGAAACTGGCTATGACAGTGCCACAGATGTATCGGGTGTTCAGTTTAAATTATGGCAGGCCATCCATAACAAACTTACCGCAAGCAATGAACAGGACGCTAACACTGATAACATCGCTACTAAACTTGTTAAGGCTATGCTTGATACTAGCATTGTTACAACTGACGCCGATAGAACTAAGATGAAGAATCGTTTCTTCGCTGTTCTAGCTGGTGATGCTGAAAATCCTTCAGGCGATTCCAGTATCGCATTTAAACGCTTCGGTCCAGACGGTGGAAACTGTGCCGGTGTTCTCTCTGGTGTCGATTTCAGTCACGATAGTTTCGATAACTGGATTGATGTTCCACTCAGTCACGGTGATGTTATTGAGTTTAATCTCACTCTCACAGGTGCTTCTAACACTGGTGAAGATCCCGCCGATCCTAGCACCATAAATGTAACTACAGGTGAAGATAGATTCGGTAGTGGTCTTCCAGGAAGCAACGCTATTAGAACAGTCGTTTACAGAGTCAAGATACATCTTGAGGGTGCCGATACAAGAGCGGCAGCTTAATTTATATATATTTTAATTTAAAACATATATGAATTTTTACAAATAAATTAATAATTATTATTATTAAGAGTTATGCAAAATAATTTAGACTTGGATATTGATAAATATAACGATTACGACCTTTTAAATCTATTCAATTCTTCTCATAAAGATAATAATAATCAATTATTTCAAAAATATAATCAAAAAATTAAAAGTTTAAATAATATTCCAAACAATGATATGAAATTACAATTGACCGATTTTTTTAATAAAGCATTCACAAAACTTTCTCGATTTCTTAAAAAAAATACTGAAGAAGAAAAAAAAAATCGTGTCTTTAAAAAAGTTCCAGTTGTATTTGAAAATGTAAACTCATCATTAGAAGAAACAAAAAATATGCATCCTTCCCCTGATGTTAGAGAGAATAATATACAATCAAATGTTATAATTAAATACCCAAAAGGGACATTAAATCCCATCGAAAAAAAAATAACTTCCGAAGTCTTGTGCATCGACACAACATTTAGGGATAAAATTAAATATCCAAACAGCACAGATTTTGTTTATGAATTACCTAATCCTATCGAAAATGTTATCAGTATGAAACTAATTAACGCTGAAATACCTAAAAATTCAAAAGTTTTCTCAAAAGATAAAAATAATAATCTTTTGAAAATTACCATGTATAATGGTTTTGAATATATCAATAATTCCATTGTCGTATGGGATAAACCTAAAACTTTAGACATTACCATTCCAGAAGGCTCACCTACATTTTCTGAAATAGTATCAACTATCCAAAGTTCTCTCGATGTTCAAAGAAATTCTTTCTCTTTTCTTAAATTTGATATAGATAGATCCTCAAATGGTAAATTCTTCTTTCGATTTAAAACACTTATCGAATGTGTGAATTGGTCTCTAAATTTCTATCAAAATGACCAAAATGAAATTGTTACACCACCCGATAATAAACTACCTACCTTTAATTTTAGAATGCCCGTTGTGAATGATGTTCTCGGAACCGGTGAATATGATGAATTAGAATATATTTATAAAGGTCGTATATGGTCTGAAGAAAATAATTCATCTATTATCGACCTCCTTAAATTAACTAAAACAGAATACCTTGCTTTTAAAAATATCCCCGATCCTAGCAAAACCGTTATCTCTTACGATTTGTATAATACTTACCCCTCTAACTACTATCCGTTGAAATATTCAATTGACTTTAACCCTACAGATTGTGTTATTGAAAATTCTCTCGGTTGGATTCTTGGTTTTAGACAATATATTAACGAAACTTCGTTTGCTTCTGACAAAATAGACCATACTAATTGCTTTTGTAGAGATGAAATTAACTTTTTAGGATATACAGAAGCTATTGCCCCATACGGTGACTCTGAAAATACATACAATTACTTATATGTTGATGATTTTGTAGGCAATTATAAAGATTCATTAAATGTTGTTGTAAATAATTCATATCTTACAAAATCCTTGCTTGCAAAAATACAAATGGATACATCTTTTTACAATGTCCAGTATGTAAATAGTTCTTCTGAAACATCTATTCTTGAAAAAAAAAGAGAATATTTTGGTCCTGTTAATATTAAAAAATTACATTTTAAAATTATTGACAAGTTTAATAATGTTGTTGATTTTGAAAAATCTAATTTCTCTCTTACATTACAGTTTGAAAAACTCTATAATAATATTCGTAATTAATCTATATAGTTATTTTAATGAGTACCGATCAACTTTCTACTATTAATCGCACTCTCGGACAAATAAAAACCAATTTATATAACCCATTTTCTATTACTGGAACCGACCACATCGTTGGCGCCATATTACAGTCCTCTCAAAATGTCGCCAATACAAATGGAACCCTTTTAACATCCATCGTTGATAAACTAAATACAAGTCAAAATAGTATTATGGATAAACTAATTAACCTTGATAATAGTTTTAATCAAGCAAATAATCTAACTATGCAAAAAATAACCGATAATGATCTCTCCATTAAAACACAATTACTTCGAAATCTCGATAAAAATGACAACTATAATATTTATATTTTAGAAAAACTTGCTGAATTAAGTTTTAGCTTTAATCTCTCTCTCTCTAATAAAACAACAAGCTTTTTTGAAAAACTCATCGATGCTGAAAATACATTTAATCTTGCATTACTCGAGCATGATGTTAGCTTAAATACCGCTTTAAGCAACAATACACAACAGATGCTCGATAAAATGCTAGAAATAGATCTTAGTTTTAATTCTACCGTTAGCAACAATTCCGCCACCATTATGAACCGATTAATCGATTTAGAAACTGATTTTAATATCGCCCTTCTTGATCGTGATCTTAGCTACAATACCATGCTTAGCAATAATGTGCAAACCTTACTAGATAAATTAATTGACTCTGATCTAAGCAATAATAAAGCAATCTCTGATAATTTAACAACAATTGTCACAAAATTATTAGAGACCGAAGAGAGATTTAATAATGCTTTAATTCAAAATGACAATAGCAATAATAATAATGTTAGTAACAATTTATACGATGTAATAGATCGCTTAGTATCTTACGATATTAGTTTAAATAACAATCTCTCCGAGAATACTAATTTAATTTTAAATAAAATGGCAAATTTTGATATCAGCTTTAATAATAAAATAACGGAAAATACACAATCATTGCTTGATAAATTAACCGATTATGATATTAGTTTTAATTTAGCGATCGTTGAACAACAAAATAAAATGATTGATTTTGATTGTAGCAATAATGAACTCCAATTAAGTGTAATTACAGGTATAAATCACCAGCAAAATACATTATGGAATAAACTCGACACCATTCTTAACACTCTGATTTATAATGAAAAAAATGCTAATGACAATATATGCAATTTATTTGAACAACTAAATTTAACCACCACTGATACCCAAAATCAATTAACTAAATATATCGGACAATATGTCGTATTACCACTCTACAAACAACGCCTTAACGATATTTATGTTATACATATTAAAATACTCGAGAGAGATATCATTACCGAAGTTGATAAATATCTAAAATACTTTAAAGATGGAGATTTTGAATCATTGAAACTCTATTTTACACAAGAAGAACAGCTTCGTATATCTTCTGCAATATATCAAATTCGTAACGACGCATTCAATGCGTTTTTAAAAACAACCCCTGAAGCCACTTCATTTGAAGATATGACCGAAGAAGCATTAACCTATTATAATAATTTTAAAAAACACACCGCCTGGGCATATAAATCTCTCGATAGTATTGTTCGGGGTTTGCGACTATATAATGATTACAGTAATCTAGAACTCTTAAATGATAACTATAAAATAGATAATGAAATATTGAATGATAACGATAAACTTAATGCATATATTGAAGAACTTCATAGTGAAGCAAAAAAGAAATTCTCACTGTTTGAAACCAAGGTTGAAGTCGATATCGTCAGCCGTTTGAATATTAAACCCGAATATCTTGAATATATTAAACGATATGGACTCCCCGATGACTTACAATGGGAATCTGAAAAATTGTCTTTAGTTATTCGCGATCTTATCTCTACCGGTGTTATATCCGGTTACGATCAAACTGCTGTAGGTGATACCACAACCGGGAATACTACCAATAATGCTGATGAATCCAAGGACTCCACGAATGATGTGGAAACACCTTCTTCTAATGAAGTCGCACTTGAAAATAGTGAAACCATATCTAGTAACAATATTTCATCTGATAGTGAATCCGTTTCAAGTAAATCTAAAGAACGCTCTACTTGCGATACTTCTTCCGTAAATGAATCATCTAGTGATAGTGATGATAAAACATTGAAAGCTTCTCAAACATTAAAAGCACAACAAAACAGCGATAGTGATACTGAAAGCACATGCGAAAGCGATAGTAAAAATAAAAAAATATACCAAGCATTAAGTGACTCTTGTCCTAGTTCTTCAAGTGAATCCTCTGAAACTAATTATGTCTCTACAAATAATGAATTCTCAAAAGATACCAATCCATATTATGTTTACATTCATAGCAACGACTCCATTTACGACCAATATACATACTACTATCCGTTATATTTGTCGCAAGATGAAGCCACTAAAAACATTGATATAAGCAACACGACTTATAACAACGCTATTGATATTTCAGGTAATGTATATAGCCCGAATGATGCACACAATCCGATGGGTATTACACGCTGGACCTTTCCACAATTCCCGTCTATTGAATTCTGGCAACCCAATTCACACCCCTATAGATCAATTGGTACTAGATATCATCCACCGTTGGCTCTTGAATGGGTTATGTTTACAAATTATATCGGAACATCCCTACTCGATAATGAATTAAAAAATACCCTACCTAAAACATCCCAAGTATTTGAACTAGGTAATGTATCATATTTTAATGAAACAGATGAATCAGAAAGTAAAAAAGCTGTATATTTTACTGAATCAAGTATTAAATTCGATTTTTCATTTAATTACATAAAAGATGTTGATAAATTTAAGGATTTTTATAGAGCATCTATCGCAAATAATTTAAATATTAATACAAATAATGTTAAAATTTTGAATCTTATTGAAAATCCTATCACAATTCTATTTACCGTTGAAACATTAACCAATCAAGAACAAAATTTTATTACTAATAAAATAAATACGGTTTTACCAATCTCTCTAACAAATAGTATACCATCCACTGAAATTTTAGAAGATACTGCCATAAATGATATTAGTTCTCTTAATATATTAAATATTTTTAACACGCAAACATATATACGAGAAACGGAACTGAATGTAAATAATACATATGATTCTATTGTGGAAATACCGTGGTCTTCCCCAGAAGATGCGTCTAAAAATAATTGGCGCAACCTTTTTTACATTATCAATGAAACAGATCTCTCTTTAAATGAACCATTATCTGATGTATTTATCTATAATAATAAATATTATAGTGATAAAGACCAATGGTACGGTAGTAATTTATTGGGAAACATTGTTATGGATAGAGGTAGAGAGTTCAAAAGTATCGCTCTTGATTATATTAATCATTTAGCATATAATGTTTTTAAAAATGATGACGATTATATCATATTTGATAACAGTAATCAATTATTTAACTATATTTTAAATGCACATTCTAATATTGATATTATTCAAAAACTGAATTCCAGCAATTCTATTGACACAGAAACTTCTTTGAACGATATCATACCATATAAAATATTTATGCATCTTATTTATAATTCACAACAAGGGAGAGATAGATTAAATACTTTAATCTCTCAACGAACTACATTACAAGACCCTATTAAACTCTTAAATATTGGTGATAAATTGGTATTCAATCTTAAAATCAACCCATCTAGTAACTACGATTTAAATAATCCACCCAAAATATTCGGTAAAGAATTAACACCCAAAACTTATAAAATAATCATGACTTTAATGTAAATATTATAGAAACATTATATATAATGTCTACACGACATATTAAGGAACGTGTTTTACAAAGATTTTTAGAACGAAATAAAGAAAAAAATGATAAAGAAAATCTTGAAAAACAATTGGATACCATCGTTGATGATATTTTATTAAAAAAAAATATATCCGAATCTTCACATGATGACTCTGTCGAAAGTGATGAAAATCTTAAATTAACCGTTAAAGAATCCACTAATAAAAATTTTTATTTTTATCCTTACTATTATATCGATTATAATGTTGACTCCATTGAAAGTGCTAAAAAATATAACTATAATACATTGAAAGTCGATAGAGATGGACTTTCTAAAAATGATATGGATAAAATCTCGTCTGGAGAACTTATAAATCTTAATAAATATCATGTCATTATAAACTGCTGGAGAGTTCTCACAAAATCTAATATTGGAACATATTCTTTTGATACTGAAAAATATGAACCTAAAAAATTCAAAGTTAAGCTGGAAACCACTATTAAATGGGGTAGTAAATTCCATATTAAAGAAAAATTAACTAAAACAGAACAAGAAAATTACAGCTTATTTCGTGACGGTGTTCCAGAGTTTTTAAAATCTCTCCATGATAGTAATGTTAAAATCTTTATTGTTAGCAACTCACACTACTCTTTTATTAAAAGTATATTTGAATATTATAAACTTGATAAATATATCGAAGAATATTTTACACCGTCTAAATGCGGAATTCCACAGGGAAAATATCTCTCTCAATGCGACTCTTTTAAAGACGGTAGAAAAATTAATAAAGAAAGAATGTTTGCCTGTATCGAAAGATACATCGGTAGACAACCTAAAAATTAATTTTTAAGTTTTGATATGGCCTCTTTTATTTGAACTATATCCGCTACCTTTTTTATTACTTTATTGTTATTATCATCCTTCTTTGGATGACAATTACTTGTTATTTTAAAAAACTCTGTCATCTTTTCGTCTGAATCCTGATACTTATTGTTTGTTTTCTGCCAATCTTTAATACACGAATACTGTTTTAAACTTACATCTGATATCGATTTGTCTATCTTTTTATTGCCTTCGTCCTTCCCCCACTTATCCTCCTCCTTTACATAAAACTGCAACCGTTTCTTGTCCGTGCAATGTATCGGTCTAGATGTCGGATCTATATCCCCCAGATTTTTAATAAGTATATTCGCTATCCCCTTACTATACCCATGCTTTCCCGTATAATTTAAATCTTCTAATGATAATTTCAAATTTTCTACAAATTCCGTTAAATTCATCGCATCCTTACAATGCTCGTTTAAAAATATATTTATTGATATATTGTTCGTGTTATTATTTACTGTGGCCTTCTTTTTGTGCAACTCTATTATCTCCTTGTTCTTGTCTTCCAATTCTCTCTGTTGTCGAACTAATAATGATATCAATTCGTCCGTTTTTATTTTATTAATCTCCTGAATTATTGTTGAATTTGTTTCTCCTAGATAAATGTTTTCTTTATTTTCGTCTGTTAGCTTTTTATCCTTTACTTTTAAATTAAGAGTCGTGCATTTTTTTTGGTGTTTCCATAGCCCACTTTTTGATTTATATTGCTTGTTACAATGACTACATTCTAGTAGCACCGTTTTTTTTAGGTAATTCGGGTTTCCACCGGTTTCCAAAAGTTTCCGTTGATGCTTCTTGGTAAGAAGATGTCTTGAAAGATCATTTTTATAACAGCTTGAGAAGTCACATATTTTACAAGTGAAAAAATCGCAGGTTTTTTTAGGAGATTTCATTCTATATATATGGAAACCAAAAAAACCTCTAAATTATTTTTCAAGAAAGCAATAATTTTTCATGTAGGTGGGATTTTCACGGGATTTTTATTTTTTCCCTACAATTATGTAGCAAGTGTGCATTTTGTGCAACTTTTTCAAGATTCTTTTATACAATATTTAAAATTGGACATTTTTTTTGTCCATTTTTGAAAATTGTCAACAAAGTTTGTAAATTGTTTGACATTCTACAACTTTATATCATTATCACTTATATCAACAATATCTGTATCAAATTCCTTATGCTTTTCCGTGTCGCTTTTATTAATTATACTTAATTCTACCGTCTCATTATTATTTTCGTCATTATCCGACGATGGACTCGAACTGCTTCTTTCAGATGTTGATGGAGTAATTATATCATCTTGGTTACCTATCGTGTTTAATTTTTTAATGAATTTATCCAATTTACCAGTAACATCACCCATATTGATTGATTCCTTTTTTCTTATTTTTTCTGTTTTCAATATATGTTCTTTCTTTTCATTTTTAATCTTATCTTTTAATCTTATCTCTTTTATTAAATTTTTTCTTCTTAAATTTTCAGTATTTAATAATTCTCTCCGGATTTTTTCTTGACTTTTAATATCTTCTATTTCTTTATCTTTCTTTTCCTTTTCTTCATCTATAAAGATATCAACGGGTGTAATATCTAAAATATCAGGTTTATTAATTTCTTTTTTATTGAATCTTTTACCAAAACCTTTAAGTATATCCATTGGGATATTGGGGGATTGTTCGATTAATCTATCTAATTCAGATCTGCAATTATTTACAAATTCCGCACCATCGCTATTTCTCTCTTCTCTCGGCAACGATAACTCTACAGATATATTTCTTGATAATTTTGAATAAGCTATTGTTGCTGCCCTATGACCTTCCAATAATTCAGAAACGCGCAAAAATTGTGCGATCGTTGTTATTAAACCAGCTAATAAATTAAAAAATCCTATCACTAATGGTACATATGTTTGCCAGTCTTCGGGAAATGATGGCTGTGCAAAATTAGCTGTTCCCGTTATTGTTGATATTACAATAACCGGTAATGCAAATTTTAAATTTCTAGATTGAAATTTAATATATGCCCTATCATGCATAAATCGGTAACTACTACCAATTTCGCTCCACTTTTTTAATATATGTTCTTGTTGTCTGTGCCATTGTTTTGGCCTTTTTTTAACTAAACTTTTCTCTAAATTTACTTTTTTGTTTATATCTTCCATTATAATTAATAAGTATATATTTTATTGTATATCAAATTACTTTTTATTAATATAATTTTCTTTAGACGCTTAAAATTATATTATCTTTTAATATTTAGATAATATAATGTTGATTAATTCCCAAGATATATTTGAATTTATGGTTTATTATGTTATATTGGCCTTTGGGGACTTTTCACTTTATCATATTAGCAATTTTATTCATGATGTAACAATAAAAAAAGATACTAGAGTAAGTAAAGTCGACCCATTACCCGTCCAAGAATGGATCTTCGGTAATTCAATATCATATACATTTATTTATCTTATCTATACCAAAAAAACCGGATATGTATACTTTTCTTTTAATGAATATAACATTTATTATACCATAATCTCTCCAATTCTATATCTTTTATTCCAAGATTTTATATTTTATTTTATGCATCGTCTCGCTCACATTCCTATATTATACAAAAATATTCATTATATTCATCACAAGTTTCGATTTCCTACCTCATGGGTTGGTAGAATTTCACATTCTATTGATTCTAACCTTGAAAACATCGCTTTCACTGTTCCCGCTTTAGTTTTCCCCATACATCTTTATTTATGGCAGTTTTGCCTTATTCTCTCCTTTTTTTGGGGAAACTTGCTACACGATAGCACTAATAAAATTAGCATCCCATATTTAAATGATAATTCTGACCATTGTTTACACCATTACTATGGACAGCAAAATTATAATTTTGCATATTATTTTAATCATCTAGATAAACTTTTTGGAACTTATAAAAAATCCGTTAAGATATCATCCTCTTCTTAATCTCTTTTGTCGCTAATTCTACCTCCTGTTTCGCACCACCTAATGCTGATGAATTTTCTATTCCTCTTCTTACCAAATAAGGGAATAAAAACTCTTTTTTACCATATGGAATAAACTGTGCTACATTCACATCCTCTAAATTAAAAGTTATATCATTACGCATCCCATACATTTGCGCTAAAATTATGTTTGGGTGCATTGCCTCAACATGGTATTTATCCAGTTCTTCTAATATATGCAATACGGTTTCAGTATTATGACCCGCAAAGCAAACCGCTATGTTATCTAAATTTTTTATGCATTTTGAAACGGCTGTATTGTATGACTTGTCGGTGTCTTGTTTAGTATCGTGGATGATACCTCTGGTTCCTGCTAAAATTTCATCATGTATATAAGCTCCACGAACTAATTTCAATCCCGGCAAATAATGATTTTCAATACCATCCTCTAATAAATGTTTTAACTGCCTTC
>VMHT01002539.1_pt1 | contig 11577 bp, 9 predicted proteins | sample 4693611 | NCBI WGS metagenome assembly VMHT01 (sample SAMN12280063, study PRJNA550983) | marine metagenome | isolation source: seawater sampled from same location over 5 years 0.02-0.2 micron viral filtrate | place: USA: collected off the coast of southern California halfway between the port... ... | reverse complement strand
CCTATCGAGAGCGCTGTGGTGATCGTAGCTCAGTTCGGTTAGAGCGCCTGGTTGTGGTCCAGGAGGTCGCGGGTTCAAATCCCGTCGGTCACCCTAATTATTAGGAGATAAATGAAATATAAGGTAAAAAAAATAGGAGATTTTGAAAAGTCTATAGAAATCAATATTGATTTTGAAGATTTAGAATCTAAAAAAGAACAAGCAATAGTAAAAATTAGTGGGTCATTAAAAGTTAAAGGCTTTAGACCAGGAAAAATCCCAAAAAATATAGTTATAAGAGAGGTTGGAGAAGATTATATTCTTGAAGAAGCAGTTGATCTCTACTTACCGGAGCAAATTTTTGATATTTTGCAAAAAGAAGAGATTAACCCTGCAGTAAGGCCTGTTGTTAAGGAATTAACAAAAGAAAAGAAATCTTTTAAAGTAGATGTCCTTGTAACATTATGGCCGACACTTTCAAAATTACCTAAATTAAATCAAACAGTTGAAGTTGAATCTATTACCCCGACAGAGGATGAAATAAATGAACAAATTGAAAGAATAAAATTACAATTTGGAGAGGTTGAGAAAGTTGAAAGACCATCAAAAGCTTCAGATTATTTACTTGTAAATATTTCATCTATTGAAAATGGGACTGAGGTTAAAGAATTTAATTATCAAGACTACCTCTACGAACTAGGAAGTAATTTATTGACACCTTCTATGGATTCAAAATTAGAAGGTGTATCTAGCGGTGCAATAATTAAGTTTAATGATGACATACCTGCTCTAGGAAAAAGCAATATAGAAATTACTGTTTTAGTAAAAGAAATTAAACAAAAAATAATGCCTGAACTCACTGATGAGTGGGTTTCTTCAGTAACAGAGTTTGATACTGTTAAAGATATGAATGAAGAATTGGTGAAAAATATTGAAGATGCCAAAAAACGTCAAGTAGCTAATCAATATCAAGGACTATTAACATCGAAGATAATTGATGAATCAAAACTTGAACTACCTGAGCAATTAATTATTGCTGAAATGGATAGCATTCTCCAAAACTTTATGAATGAATTGAAGCAAAATAATATAAAAATTGAAGACTATTTAAACATAACAGGCCTAACTGAAGAGACCCTTCAAGAAGATTTAAAGAACCAAGCTACACGAAATCTATCAATGGTTGTAATTTTAGATAAAGTTGCTGAGGAGGAAGAATTAAAACTCGATGAAAAAGAAGTCCAATATATTGACGAATATATTACAAGTCTTGATGAAGGCGACCAGGTTGAGGCTGCAAGTCGTAGATTAAATTTAGAATCAGAATCTTTAAGAAACAAGGCAATGGTGCATGTGCTTAAGCAAGGATTGTCTGTTGATGCAAATGGTGAAAAAGTATACCTACAAGATGTGTACAATCAAGAAGAAGAATTAAGAGAGGAAGAATAATATGAATGAAACACCTTCAAATTATGTAATCCCTACTGTTATAGAAAACACTAACAGGGGAGAGAGAGCTTTTGATATTTATTCAAGGCTTTTAAAAGATAGAATTATATTTTTAGGCACACCTATTGATGATGGTGTAGCTAACTCAATAATGGCCCAGTTGTTACATTTGGAATCTGAAGATCCAGAAAAAGATATATTTATGTACATTAACTCACCAGGAGGTTCAATAACTTCGCTGTTTACAATTTATGACACCATGAATTACATCAAACCTAATATATCAACTGTTTGTATGGGCTTAGCAGCATCTGCAGCATCAGTTATTTTAGCTGGTGGAACTAAAGGGAAAAGATATAGCTTACCAAATGCAAGAATCATGCTTCATCAACCATCAGGTGGTATGGAAGGTACAGTTGCGGATATGGAGAGAAACTTTGATCTAATTGTATCTATGAGAACCCAACTCAATGGATTACTGGCAGATTTTACCAATCAAGATGTAGAGAAGGTTGCTCAAGATACCGATAGAGATTTTTGGATGACTGCGCAAGAAGCAAAAGAATACGGTATAGTAGATGAAGTGCTAATTCAAAGGGAGTTAGCCGAAAAAAAATAACTTAAAAGCAACAGGGTAGTTAAAAAATGGCTAATAAAGATTCATCTCAAGCACTTAAGTGCAGTTTTTGTGGAAAATCTCAAAAACAAGTAATAAAACTTATTGCTGGCCCTGGTGTATATATCTGTGACGAGTGTATAGAATTATGCGTCGAAATAATTGACGAAGAAAAAGTTGAAAAACTCGAAACTACACCTGAGGAATATCTGCCACTACCTAAAGAAATAAATCAATCATTAAATGAATTCATAATTGGCCAAGAAGATGCAAAAAAAACTCTTTCAGTTGCTGTTTATAATCATTACAAAAGAATTTATAAAAGTGAACTGCTAGATGATGATTTAGAAATTCAAAAATCTAACGTTCTACTTTTAGGACCAACAGGTAGTGGAAAAACACTATTGGCTCAAACTCTTGCAAAGACTTTAAACGTACCATTTGCTATTGCTGATGCTACAACCCTTACTGAAGCAGGCTATGTAGGTGAAGACGTTGAAAATATTATTCTGACTTTAATTCAAGCTGCAGATTATGACATTCAAAAAGCAGAGAAGGGCATAATTTACATTGATGAAATTGATAAAATAACCAGAAAATCTGATAACCCTTCAATAACTAGAGATGTGTCAGGAGAAGGAGTACAGCAAGCTTTACTTAAAATACTTGAGGGAACTACTGCACAAGTTCCCCCTCAAGGAGGCAGAAAACACCCTCAGCAAGAGTATCTTCAGATAGACACTACAAATATTTTATTCATAGTTGGTGGAGCATTTGATGGGCTTGATCAAATTATTACTAAAAGGTTAGGTGAGAACACAATTGGTTTTAATACAAGCATTTCAGATAAAAAAGAATTTAATAAAGAAGAATTATTTGCTTTTGTTGAACCTAAAGATCTCATTAAGTTTGGTTTAATTCCAGAATTTATTGGAAGACTACCTATAACTACTAGTGTAAATCAATTAGACAAAGAGGCATTAATTGAGATATTAACTAAGCCTAAAAATGCGATTATTAAACAGTTCAAAAAGATGTTTGAACTGGATGAAGTTGAACTAGTCTTCACAGATGACTCATTAGAAGCTATGGCTGATTTAGCACTTAAAAGAAAAACTGGAGCACGAGGTTTGAGATCAATTATTGAGAAGCTACTTTTAGATGAAATGTATGAATCTCCCTCAAGGAAAGACATTACAAAAATCATCATAGATAAAGAGAATGTACTAGAAGATATTGCTCCAAAAATGGTTCTAAAGGAGTCAAAAGACGACAAAACAGCATAAACTAGAGTTATGCTAGATGAAAATTATGAGCCGTTATCTATTGAGAAAAAATGGCAAGATAAATGGGAACAGGGAAAAAAATTCCAACCAAAAAAATCCGATAAAACTTTTTCCATTGTAATCCCTCCGCCTAATGTAACGGGCTCCCTTCATATGGGACATGCACTAGAACATTCAATTATTGATGTTATTACTCGTGTAAAAAGACTCCAGGGATATGAAACATTATGGCTTCCAGGAACAGACCATGCTGGAATAATCACTCAACTATTAGTTGAAAAAGATTTAGAAGATTCAGGAGTAACAAAACATAACTTGGGAAGAGAAAATTTTATTTCAAAAGTATGGGAGTGGAAAGAGAAATCTGGTGACAATATTACTAATCAAATGAAAACATTAGGTATGAGTTGTGATTGGTCACGCGAAAGATTCACTATGGACGAGGGATTGTCCAAAGCAGTCCTTGAGGTATTTGTATCTCTTTTTGAAAAAGAATTAATTTACAAAGGAACAAGAATGGTTAATTGGGATACAAAATTAAAGTCAGCCGTTTCAGACTTAGAGGTGACTTCAGAAAGTAAAATGGGAAGTTTGTGGACAATAAAGTATAAAGTAAATGATCATTTCTTGTCTATTGCAACAACTAGACCCGAAACACTTCTTGGTGATACTGCAGTTGCGGTAAATCCAGATGACGAACGTTATAAAGACTTAATTGGAGAAACCATTCAAATTCCTATTGTTAATAGAGATGTAAAGATTATTGCTGATGAATATGTTGATAAAGAGTTTGGTTCTGGCTGTGTAAAGATTACACCCGCTCATGATTTCAATGATTACGAAATAGGTAAAAGACACAACTTAGAGATGATTCAGTGTATTGATTTTGATGGAAATGTTGTTGATGAGGAATTTATACCAAAAGAGTTACGAGGCCTTGATCGTTTTGAGGCCAGAAAAATAATAATTGATTTACTAGAAGATTTAAGATTATTGGAAAAAGTTGAAGATCACGAAATTCAAATACCAAAAGGTGATAGATCTAAAACAATACTTGAGCCGATGGTTTCAGACCAATGGTTTGTTAAAACTGGAGAATTAGCTAAAGGTGCTATAAAAGTTGTTGAAGATGAAGACATTAAATTTATCCCTAAAAATTGGGAAAAAACTTACTTTGAATGGATGTACAATATTCAAGATTGGTGTGTATCAAGACAGCAGTGGTGGGGGCATAGAATACCTGCTTGGTATGACTCAAGCAATAATGTTTATGTTGGTTTAAGTGAGGAAGATGTAAGGAAAAAATACAAATTAGATAAAGAAATAAACTTAGTACAGGACGAAGATGTTCTTGATACTTGGTTTTCTTCTGCTTTATGGCCATTCAGTACTCTTGGTTGGCCTGAAGAGACAAAAGATTTATCGTCGTATTATCCAACCACTCTACTTGTAACTGGTTTTGATATAATTTTTTTCTGGGTAGCTCGAATGATTATGATGGGACTCTATTCAATGAATCAGATTCCATTTAATGACATTTTAATTCATGGCTTAGTACGTGATTCCCAAGGACGAAAAATGTCTAAAAGTTTAGGCAACACAATGGATCCCTTAGAACTTTCGGAAAAACACGGAGCTGATGCATTGAGATTTTCTTTGATTGAAAAAGCTAACCCAGGCCAAGATGTGCCTTTTGATGAAGAGTGGACAGTAGCAGCAAAAAAATTTGGAAATAAAGTTTGGAATGCATCAAAATTTATTCACATTTATACAGAAAATATTGAAAATAAAACTTTAGAAGAAGTTAAATTAGTTGAAAATAGATGGATTGTTAGACAATTTAATGAATGTCTCAATCAATTCAATGAGCTATTTGATAACTATAAGATATCAGATGCTTATAAATTATTGTATAATTTTCTTTGGTCTGATTTGTTTGATTGGTATTTCGAATTTTCAAAAAACTTAATTGAAGATAAAAGTACTAAACATGAAACGCAGGCCGTTCTTCTTTCTGTATTTACTGAATCTTTAAAGATACTTAATCCAGCAATGCCCCATATTACAGAAGAAATATGGTCTACATTTAACGATGATCTTCTTATTGATAAAGATTGGCCAGAAAAAATTACTATAGATGAAACTGTTCTTTACGAAGTTGGTGAGTTAAAAAATGTTATAAATCAAATTAGAAATTTTAAGAATAATTACAGCCTTAAGAATAATCTTGTTATTGAACTTTTCCCAAAGCAGCAATATTCAGAATGGTTTATATTTCAACTAGAAAGAATTGCTAAAGTAAAAATCTTAGAATCAGATACATTATTAGGTTCAGATGAAATAACTTTAGTGTTTCAATCTAGTGAGTTCAAATTTGAAGTTTTAGCAAGCAAGTATATTGATATTGAAAGTGAGAGAAAGAGACTTAATAATAAAATGGATAAAATAAAAAGCTCTTTATTAGTTTCTGAAAAAAGATTATCCAATGATAAATTTATCAATAATGCTAAACAAGAACTAGTTCAAGCTGAAAAAGAAAATATTAAAACATTAACTTCTGAAATTGAAACAATTGAAGAAACTCTTTCCTCCTTTGATAAGTGATTAGTTTAGAATCTTATTTACATGAGAAATCTAATAAAAAAGGTAATAAAAATTTAAATCAAATTCGATCTTTTTTTTCTGAAAACGATTTAGAAATATTACAAAATAATACAATTTCGTTAGTTGGAACAAATGGTAAGTCTTCAACAGCACTGAATATTCATAATTTATTAACTTCACTAAATCTCAACTCTCTGGTCTTTACATCCCCTCATCTAATTAATTTTAAAGAAAGAATAAGTACTGAAGGAAATATACCTTATGATGAATTTTTGGAAAATCTCCAGTTATTTGAACGTAAGAATAATTTAAATTTGGGATATTTTGAAGCACTTTTCTTAATTGCTTGCCAGGTATTTCTTAATAACGACTTAGATTATTTTATTTGTGAAGCGGGCATAGGTGGCCTTTACGATACGACATCCATCATTCAAAGCAAGAGGGTAGTATTAACCTCCATCTCCCATGATCATACTCATTTATTAGGTAATGAACTAAAAGATATATTGAGACAGAAGATTTACATTTCTAAAAATATAGATAGGTTGTTTACTGGTGACATATCAAAAGAATTAATCAATAGTATTAATACAGACTATAAACACATAAATCTAGTTAACCATCTTCGGGATTACCTTCAATCAAAAGAGATCAATATAAATGACATTTCTACTGTAGAAAAGAATCATTTTCTTTCCGTAATGACTCTTGACTCACTTCTTGAGAAAAGTACTTTCGATGAATTAATGAATATAAAACTTCCTAATAATCCTGGAAGATTCGAAATTCTTCAAAATAAACCTGTAAAAATAATTGATGGTGCACATAATCCAGAAGGTGTTCGATCTCTTTTAGCAGATTTTAATCGAATAAATCAATCACCCCTTATTGATTTATTTGTAGGATTTAAAAAAGGAAAAGACTATCTTGAAATTCTAAATTTAATCACAAGTGATAAAAAATATAAAATTAATTTAATTCAGGACAACACTTTTTTCGAACAGCAAGAGGTTGATAAGATTGCTCAACATTTGGATAAAAATCAACACAAGTATCAAATTGTATCTTTAAAGAAATTTATAGAAAATAAAAATCCTTCTATATTACTAGGTAGTTTATATTTAGTTGGGGAGTTTAAAAAGGATATATAATGAAAACATTTTTTATGATAAAACCAGATGGAGTCAAAAGACATCTCATTGGAGAAGTCATCTCTAGGGTTGAGGAAAAAGGTTTTGAAATTACCAAAATTAAGATGATGATGATATCAAAATCACTAGCTGAAGAACATTATGGAGAACATAAAGACAAACCATTTTTTAATGATTTAGTTAAGTTTATAACAAGTGGTCCAGTTGTTGCAATGCAAGTTGAAGGAGAGAATGTTGTTGCTCAAATAAGAAATTTGATGGGTGCTACTAACCCTTCTGACGCTACTCCAGGATCGATAAGAGGAGATTTAGCTACAGAACTTGATCAAAATGTTGTCCATGGTTCTGATTCTGATAAGAGTGCTGAGAAAGAGCTAAATTTATTCTTTTCAGAATAAAAAATTTTAAATGTACCTTTAATAGATTAATCTAGGTATACATGGCTGGTTTAAATTTAAGAAGAACTTTGTTTGGTGGCAATGATATTGCTATTGACTTAGGGACAGCAAATACTCTTATATACGTTAAAGGAGTGGGTGTAGTAATTGACGAGCCCACACTATTGGCAGTTAATAAGAATGATAACTCTGTAATTACTATTGGAAAAGAAGCAAAAAAACTTGTTGGACGAGTTCCAGACTCTATTGAGTTAGTAAAGCCATTACGGGATGGAGTTATTTCAGAAATTGAAATGGCCGAAGAATTAGTTAAGACATTATTAACAAAAGCAATTGGAAGAGCATATTCAAGACCTAGAATTGTAATATGTGTTCCAAATGGTGTTACGAGCGTGGAACAGAGATCAATAGAAACTGCAGCACATGCTACTGGAGCATCTGAAGTATTTACCATTGAGGAACCAATGGCTGCAGCTATTGGAAGTGGTTTAAACATATTTGAACCTTACGGAAATATGATAATTGATATCGGTGGCGGCACTACAGAAATAGCTGTAATTTCCATGGGAGATATTGTAAATGCAAACTCGGTCCGAGTTGGTGGTGAAGACATGACAGAAGTTTTAATAGACTGGTTGAGATCAGAGCATCAGATACTTGTTGATTCAGGTATTGCTGAAAGTATTAAGCATGCAATTGGATCTGCATATCAATACGACAGGGAACCACAAGTTACAGTAACTGGTCGAGATATCGTAAAGGGCATACCAAAACAAGTACTCTTAGAAGCAAGTGATGTGAGAAATGCACTATCACCTATAGTTAATAATATAGTTGAGGCAATTCGACTTTCATTATCTCAAACCCCTCCAGCATTAGTTTCAGATATTGATAAAGATGGCGCATGGATAACTGGTGGAGGTTCTTTACTTAAACAAATTGATAAAAAGATTGCTGAAGATTTAGGTATTCCAATAAATACTTCCGAAGATCCACTGAGTTCAGTAGTTATTGGTTCTGGCATATGTTTAGAAAGATTTCAAGACTATAAATCAATATTAAAACTTTCTCCAAAACCAAATTAATTCAATGGTAGAGGCCCAATCAAAACCAAAAAGAAGTTATGTGCTTTATATTCTTTTTATATTTTTAAGCAGTCTTTTAATACTCGTCGATTATTTTTCGAATAAAGAAATATCGAGTTACTTTCCAAAATCTTTAACTTTTGAATTTAATTTAAATGTGTTTGAATCAAATTATATTGATTCTTTTAATTCTTTGTTAACCTCAAGAGCAGAATTAGTATCTGAAAATATAAGATTAGAGCAGGAAGTTAAATCTCTCAGAGCTTTAGAAATTGAAAATAAATCTTTGCAAGAAAAAATAGAATCTTTCGAAAATATCTCGCTTATCAAAAATTTTGATAATATGAATTTTATTGAAACTTCATTAATTATTAAAAATGCATCAAATGAATTTTTAATTTCAGGAGGAACAAATCAAAATTTTCAAAATGGAGATTTGGTCTTAGACGATAAAGGTTATGTTGTTGGTTACTTAAGAGAAGTTTTCTATTCTTATTCTATACTGGAGACTTTCTTATCACAGAATTTCAAAATACAACTACTTGATAAATATAATAATGAATACTTACTCTCATCTGATGGTAATCAGCTTTCCCTTTCTTCAATTAACATTTTGACATTTAATACTGATATAGACTTTTTATTTACAGATATTTCATACAACCACTCTGGTAAGTTCCCAGTTGTAGATACCAGGTCTATTAATTTTGAATTAGTTAATAACCAAATAAACTCATCTTTCAACTTTTCAAATATTTTCACTTTTAACACCCAATTGTTTATACCAAAGTCAAAATGAATCTATTAAATTCACTAACAAACTTGATCTTTTTTTCTATTACTTTGATTGCCGAAAATTTTTTTAATTTAATAATTTTTAATAAGTACTTATCAATCTCTCCTTTTTATGTACTTTTATTTATTTTTTCACTAACAAGATTTAATAATAAAAATATTTTTCCAATTATGGGTACAGGTCTAATTTACGATATTTTTTTTAGTGAAAATTTTTTAGGTGTATATGCAATAGTTTTTTTATTAGTCTCAGTATCAATAAATTATACGTATGAAAAATTAGTTGATTTTAATTTTAAATTAGTTTTTATTTTTGGTCTCAATTATATAATTTACAATATTCCAAATATTTTGAGTTTTAATTTTGTAACCACCATTACTTTTTCTATATTTGTAAATTATTTACTATTTTTATTAATAAAAAAGGTAATGAGGTTACGTGTTTAATAAATATAGATTAAATTTTGTTTTTCTATTGTTCTCTATATTTTTAGTATTAATTTTTGGTAATCTATTTGTTTTACAGGTGTTAGATAATGAGGAAAATGCTCAACAAATTGAAAATCAAAATTTTGAAGTATTTTATATACCAGCAGCAAGGGGGGAAATATTTGATATTAATGGTAATAAATTAGCCACTAGTGATCTCGAACCATATTTATATTTAAATCTCAGAAAAATAAATGATGACAATAAAAATATATATGCTCAACTTCTTCAATTTAATTTTAAAGATATTACTACATCAGAAATCGACGAATTTTTTGAGACAAATGATGTATTTACTAAAATAACCAATCTCTCTGACTACAACACTGATATAAGGTTAAGGCTTTTAGACTATGAAGCGTTTGAAGTATTTAATTTACCAACAAGAACATATCCATACAGTGAACTCTTTTCTCATGTAATTGGATATGTAGGAAAACCAAATAAAGATGAACAAAATGATTTCCCAAATTCTATTAATAACGAGATAGTAGGTAAGACTGGATTAGAGAGATATTACGAAAATACTATAAGTGGTGTGGCTTCAGAAGTTATTGTTCAAAATGGAAATATTGTAGAAATAAAACCCTCAATATCTGGAAGAGATATTCAACTTGTGTTAAATACTGAAACTCAAAATATTGTAAAAGAATCGCTACAAGAAGGGATTACTTTAGCAAATAAAAATTTTGACACTATAAATTTGATAGAGAGGGGAGCAGTTGTTGTTCAAAAAATTGATTCAGGGGAAATTGTTTCAATGGTGTCTCTTCCAGACTTTGACCCAAATCAATTTGTACTTGGAATATCTGAATTTGACTTTAAACAGCTAAATAGAACTAAAGCTTTTAATAATTTTGCAATTCAAGGATTGTATCCTCCAGGCTCTGTTTTTAAAGTAGTTGCTTATTGGCTTGCCGTAAATGAAGGCATTTTTCCCGAAACAGCGTTAAACGCTCAAGATTATATTGATTGTGAAGGAAGCCTTTCTTTTGGTTTTGATGATGGTTCAAAGCAGGTATATCAAGATTGGAAAGCTGATGGCCATGGGAAAGTCGATTTAAGTCAAGCAATAAAACAGTCCTGCAATGTTTACTTTTGGGATATTGCATTAAAAATATGGAGAACATTTGGTAATACTGACTCAGAAGCTCTCTTGCAAGAGTACTCTAAGCAGTTAGGTTTTAGCTCTCTTTCTTATATAGATTTACCATTTGAGAAAGAGGGAGTTGTGCCGGATCGTGAATTATTCGAAGAATGGACTATTTCAAGGCCAGAATTAGTTAGACCAGAAGGTTGGCTAGGCGGAGATCTTATGAATTTGATTATCGGCCAAGGGGCAATAACTACAACTCCCGTTCAGGTATCGAACGCATATAGAACTTTATTAACAGGTGAGAAATCAGCACCTTTCGTATCACTAGAGAGTCCTAATAGAAATATTGAAAGTATTAATATCAGTGACGAATTTGTTGAATTTTTACTAAATGATTTGAATTTAGTTACTAATCCAGGTGGCACCGCATATCGATCTTTTCAAATTATGGGTGACCAGATATTTGATATCGGTGGAAAAACGGGGACTGCTCAAAACGCAGGAGAGTTAAACAACACTTCATGGTTTGTAGGAGTAGACTCAATTTCAAACCCTAAGTATGTCGTAGTTACTGTTGTCGAAGAAGGTGGATCTGGAAGTGCTGTTGCTGCTCCAATATCTAGAAGAAT
>VMHT01209568.1_pt1 | contig 11580 bp, 12 predicted proteins | sample 4693611 | NCBI WGS metagenome assembly VMHT01 (sample SAMN12280063, study PRJNA550983) | marine metagenome | isolation source: seawater sampled from same location over 5 years 0.02-0.2 micron viral filtrate | place: USA: collected off the coast of southern California halfway between the port... ... | reverse complement strand
TTAGTTGGTGTTATATTGTTAATTTTTTCTGTATAACTGTCTAAATTAGGCTTAGGTAACGGCATATAAATATTTACTTGACTATTCATTTTTTACTACTATAATTAACGTATGTACGTATCTCATGAAAGTCCTATATCTTTTTTAGATGAATCACGGCAGTATAACGACTATGATTATGCTTTGGTTCATCTATTTGAAACTCACCCTGAATATTATCAATTCTTTAAAGATTCTATTAATCTTGGTCGTCAAGTATTATTAGATAATAGTATATTCGAGCTTGGAGAGTCTTTTGATTCAGAAAAATTTGCTAAATATGCTAATGAATTAAAACCAAGCTTTTATATCGTACCTGACGTTTTAGAAGATGGATATGCTACAATTAAAGGTTTTTCAGAATTTACTACTAAGTATCCAGACTTACCAGGTTTAAAGATCGGAGCCGTTCAAGGTAAAACGTATGATGAAATTGTTGATTGTTATAGATATATGTCAGATTATGCTGATTATATAGCAATTAGTTTTGACTTTAGTTACTACCTTGTAAATGGAATTGGTAAAACGAAACTAGAGAGATGGTGTGATGGTCGTCGTCGATTAATTAATCAACTAAAAGTTGATGGAATCTGGAATAATAATAAACCTCATCACCTTTTAGGTTGTTCATTAGCTAAGGAATTTAAAAGTTATGTTGGTGATAGAAGCATTAGATCTGTAGATACTTCTAATCCGGTGGTTGCAGGTATTAAGGAACTTAGATATAATGGTGATCTAGGGTTAAACGATAAGCCTTCTATTATGTTAGCTGATTTAATTGATCATAAAGTTACAGATAGTGAGAAAGAAGATATTTTATATAACGTTGAAAAATTTAAAGATATAATTAGATATGGTTATTAGTTTTACAGGAGCTCAAAGTACGGGTAAATCTACTTTGCTTACTAAAATGCAAACTGATGAAAGATTTCGTAAGTTTAATTTTGTACCGGAAATAACTAGAAGTTTAAAAAAGAAATATAATCTAGATATAAATGAAGATGGAGATGAGTTTACTCAATTAATTACTGTTAATAGTCATTTATATAATTATTTTGATCATAAAGGTAAGGATGTGGTATTAGATAGATGTATATTAGATGGTTTAATATATACAATGTATCAATATCAAAAGAAAAAAATACCTATTGAGATGTATAATTATACAGAGTATTTGTTTAAGAAACTCATAGGTAATATCGATATTATACTTTATACAGAACCTGATATACCCTTAGTAGATGATGGTGAGAGAAGCGTTAATAAAGAGTTTCGTGATACTATCATTAATCTATTTGAAGAGGCAATTGATCATTTTAAAATAGATGTAATAAGGTTAAGTGGTACAGTTGATAATCGTATGAAAACAATTTATAATATAGTAGATAATTATGGCAAATAACGAATTAGATAATAGTAGAATTAGTAAGCATTTAGGTCAAACGTCTCAATATAAGAGTACGTATGATTCTGATTTGCTTGTAAGAGAACCTCGAAGTAATAATCGAGAATATTTAAATATATTCGATGATGACTTACCTTTTGTAGGTTCAGATACATGGAATGCATATGAATGTTCATTCCTTCTTAATAATGGAGCTCCTGTAACTGGGGTTGTAAAATGTATATATCCTTGCTCAAGTAAGTATATAGTTGAAAGTAAAAGTATTAAGTTATATTTTAACTCCTATAATATGACTATGATGGGTTATAATAAAGATGATGCTATATATAGTTTTGAAGAAGATGCTAGTGTAGATTTAAGTGAATTATTAGAAACTAAAGTTGTAGTTAAGTTTCAAGCCGGTGATCGAGTTAATAAGAAATTTGATAGCCCTAATAGTGAATGGGAGATCGATGATTATTTAAATGTTGATTTATTAGAAGATGAGAAAGATTATCAATACAATCAATATACTGAAGACCCTAGTCTATTAGAAGGTGTTTCTCGTACGAGAGATTTAGAACAAAAGTTCTATTCTGGTCTATTAAAAAGTAATTGTCGTGTAACTTCTCAACCAGATTGGGGTGACGTTTTTATCTATATTAAATCAAAGACTGCAATTGATGCTCATAGTATTAAAAAGTACGTTATATCATATAGAGATGAATGTCATTTTCATGAGGAGATATGTGAGTGTTTTTATAAGAGATTAAAAGATGCTTTTGATCCTTCTGAACTATTGGTAATGTGTTTATATGCTCGTAGAGGTGGTATTGATATTAACCCTGTAAGAGCTTCAAGTCAAGATCTTATCGAAAAGTATGCTGCTAATCTAATTGATCCTGAAGCAGTTCATATTAAAACGTCAAAGCAATAATGGATACTTATATTGTATGGGGTGTAGTAGTATGCATAGCATTCTATGTATATTACATATCGTTTCACGGTTAACAAAAAAGAGACCTAGCTCAAAAAATGAACTAGGTCTCAAGATTGTATCTGTTACCAGATAGCGGATTAATCCGCGTTTAATTCGGCTTAGAAGTAAACACTCTGCGTAGCAGGGGTGAATGCTTTTCCGAGTCCGGTTACAACGATAACGTGATAGTAGAGATTTGCTCCGAAGATATTGTCTACGACACCATAACGTGTTAGCAAGCCAACACGAGGCGCGAAGTCATTAGGACCAATTGTTCTCTGAACCATAACTGGGATGTATGGGCAATAGATAAGACCAGTGTCATAAAACTCTGGACCCTTATAACCAAGAAGTGCGTATTCAACAGTATCATTGATCGCGCCAGAAAGGTCATTCTTAACATGTTGACCTTCTGTACGTGTGTCACGATAAACGTTGAAACGTCCACCAAGATTACCAATCTTTGCAACACCTACAGGTTGTGTATTAACAGAACCTTGTACTGGTGCCCATTGGAATTCAGGAAGCATTTCAAGAATTGCAGCAACGCGTGGAGTACAAACAATAAAGTTTGCAGCACCTCTACGGTTACGAACAGCAATGCGATTTGCTTCGATGATTAATCTTTGGTAGAAATCACGGTTACGCTCTACTAACCAACGGCCATCAGCGGACTGTGGAGCCCAGACTGAGAAGCCATCACCTTTACCAGCATTAAGAGAAACTTGAATCATTCTCATGAGCATTTCACGGTCGATTTCGGCCTGAATTTCATACGACATAGCGTTTGTTAATTCAGTATCGATATCGATACCATTCATGTTCTTGAGATCTTGTTCAAGCTCTACTGACCAACGTGCGCCTAGGCGACGTGTACCAGCTTCAACTGCAGTCTTCTCAAAGGATACTTCCATAGTTGGAATATCACCTGTAAGCTCGAAGTTTTGAAGGAGTCTTGCGACACCTCTGTCAGCTTCGGAGAATGCACCGAACTCTGAATCTCCGTTACCACTTAAGTAGATGGCGGAAGTACCAGTATAGGATGTGTATAGCTCTTGATATCCAGCTTCACGACCCGATGGCGGGTTTGTTTGTACAGTACCAGGAACGTTAGCTGTTGGAGCGGTATTGTTGTCAATACCGTTACCAAGAACTTGGCCTGAATACTTATAACGAAGTGCGAAAGCAAGACCAACTGGTCCTGCCATAGGCTGGACACCTACGATTTCATTTGTAATTAACTCGGGAAAAGTACGTCTAATCATTGGAATCAAGATTTTTGGAAGACGAGCATCGCCTGTAGCGTAGCTGTCAGTACCTGGTGTACCGGAAGCGTTGCCGCCAACTCCGATAGAAGCACCACCACCGAAAGCACCGCCGTTACCAGCTGTGTTACCCTCTTCGATACACCATGTTTCTTGATTTTCAAGAAGCATTGCTGTATTCAAACGAGTGTGACTGTCTTCAATAGCTGCAACGCTCTTAGAAGTGTAGTCCAGAACTGGAGCCCACTTTTCTAAAAGAGCAGAAGCTCTTGATTCATCAATATATGCCTGTGAAGGTTTAATTGTATTCATAATAGATTTTTTCCTTTAATATCGACCCCAAGGTTTTTACGTAAACCAGGAAACTCAGGAAATGCCTAAACAATATAGGAATTCTTAATACTTTGAAAGCTCTTGAAGATATGGTGATTTTTGAGATACGCTTTCAACTGGTGCGCTCTCATGTATCACACGATCTACCTTTTCCGTATTACTGTAAGCCTCTTCTTTAAGAGTCTTGAGCCTGTTCTCTTCTTTCTTCTTGAAAAGCTTAACAGTATAGTCAAAGTTCTCAGAGATGAACTCTGAACCCTTACCGGTTAGTACCTTTTTGACATACTTTTTAGCTCTTTCATCGAGTTTCGCTGCTTTAGTTTCTAAAATAAACTCAGATTTAACTAAATCTAATTCTTCCTTTATCGCGGCGTTCTCTTTAAGAACAGACTCAAGCTTCTTTGAAGCTTCATTAATTTGATTATGACCATCTAAAACTGCATCTTTAACACTTGCTTTTTCAAGAGCGCTATCAACTGCAAGGTGTGATCTTAAATTTTCTAATACCTTTTTAGCTTTAGTATTCTTTACTGCTTCTTGAATACTGGTTGTAGGTATCTTTTCATCGATATAAACATCAATATAATCAGAAATACTTTCAACTAAGCTTTCTTGAAAACCAGCAGCTTCTTCTGTTAATACTGATTCGTACTTAGTAATAACTGCTTTAAGCTTATTAGCTCTATCAGCATCAACTGCTTCAACCACTGCGGTTAACTTCTTACTATGATCAGCATCGATATGTTCGACTAACTCTTCAAGCTTTTCTGAATATAATTCATCCTGATCGTTTAGTGCTTGTTCAACATGAAGCTCAACCTTATCATTGACCTTTTGTTCAAAAACGGTTTCAATTTCTGATAACACTTCATCATTAAGTGCACCACCGGTTGCTTCTTTTAGGATTTCTTTAATATTACTCATGGTTAAAAATTTTTATATTATTATTTATGATCTTTTGTTTGATTTTCTGGTCAATTACATCAGATAAATTATTGCTTGATTTTTGATAATCTCTTTTCATAACGTTATCAATAAATTTTTTAATGTCTGTTTTTACATCTATCATATTAATTATTTATAACGTTTTTAGGAATTTAATAATATTATCTTTTAAAAATTGATCTTTATTTTTTAAAGGCATAGTAGATATATTATTTTCAAAAGTATCATATGATTCTTCAAACTGTCCGTATTTATTTACTACGTATTGTTTACTTTCCAAGATGCCATTTACAAAAGCTTTTGGAAAAGATGGATCAGCTACACAATCAATTGCAACTAACTTAAAATCTTTAACTCTATTAACCCCTTCAGAACCAGATTCAGGTATGAGTTGACCAAGAGCTCTTGAACTCATACCAACTCTTACACCATCATTAATAAGACTTCTTACGATTAAACCTGTAGGTGTAGATAAAACTTTACTCTTACCGTAAAATACGTTACCATCTTGGGACATTTCAGTTACTAAATGGCAAGCTCTTTCGAGATCAACGTCCGCTGTAGTTGGATGATTTAATTCGCCCATCGCTCTACCGGTCTTTACCATCATATTTTCATACCGTTTAGTTTCACGTTGCATTTCTTCTAATGGATATATTCTTTTATTACGATTAACACCTTCGGCCATCATATATGGACCTTTAATAAAGAAATTTTGCTTGTCTTTTGAATTACCCTCTTCGACGATATACTCGAATTCCTCCTTTGGAGCTGGGGTTTCTACTATAAGGTTTAAACTCATATTATTATTTATACTCTTTTGGTAACTTTTAAAGACTATATGTTAAGAGTCTTTAATTTGTAGGTTAGCTATAGATTTAAAATCACCATCTTCTGACATTATCATATATCTTACTTTAAGGTAAATTACATCGGTACTAGTATTAGATGACATATCACTAAATCCTCGTAGACAGAGATCTCTATTGCTACTAATTTGAGTAGTCGTATCTGGTCCTTGATTTCTATTGTACATCCAATCTCCGTTAATTATAGCAGTATTTCTCGGTAAAGCAGTTAAACTACGGAAGTTACCAGTATTCCCGCTATTGGCAAATGTACCTATTCCAAAAGCGGTTGCACCAGTACCTGCAGGCCATGGTATCCTAGTATCACCTCCTACGGAACTTTGAGATTTATAAACTTGTATTGAGACAGGTACTATATATTTGTTAGCACCCGGTGAAGTGACAAGTACAACAGGGTTTGAATATTTATTAACTAGACCTGCTCCGGATAAAGCAAAAGTATCAATCCTCATATCTTCTACTATCTTACCAGCGCTACCAACACCTAAACTAAATGTAGCACCGTTTACTGAACCTTCTTTACCGAAGAAGTTACCAGCACCATAGGCACCCATTTTAACAAAAGCATTACCAGTAGAGGTACCATCATCAACAAATAAATTACCACTACCTACATTTAACCTACCACTTTTAATTATATCTCTAGCAGATATATCATCAGTTGATGTAAATTGTTCACCTATTAATTCACCAACAGTTAATTTACCACCCATATCTATATCGTGAGTATTAGAATTTACATTCAATGTAACAATACTATCACTTTGATTTGATAAATTAATCGCATTATTACTACCAGTAGTTGATGTTAATCCATTATCATTTAGAGTTAAAGTATCAGTTTGTAGATTAAAGCTTTTTCCTAATATTGCAATATCACCACCTCCGGATGCGCCTTGGCTTGCTCGAATATCCAAGCTACCACCAGGACCAGACTTAATATTTAAATCTGTATTTTGTTCTGTTGATAAAGCAGAGGTAGTTAAACTACTGCTAGATATATTACCGCTTGCTGATAAATCTCCTGTTATACTAAACCCTGATAATTCAAAATTAATATCCATTGTAGTAGCAGAAAGTAATGTAGTGGCTAATATTGTATCAGCTTTTAACTCCCCATTTACATTTAAGTTCCCGTTCATCGTTCCCCCGTTTGCATATTGAACTGCATTGGAACCACCACCAGAATACATATCTGCAATTCTCCGCAAACCTCGTGCTTCATGCTGAATATTACTATTCAGCTCTTCTCGTAATTCAGTTTTAACAGCGTTTAATTCTGCAGCTTCAAACTTTTCCTTTAAAATAGTTTTATACTCTACAACTTCTTTGTTATTAACTGCAGCAAGTAACTCATTATATTCAGCATTCTTAGCCTCAGATATAAGTTTTACCTCTTTATTCAGTTCATTAAATTTTGAATTAACATGCTCAAGAACTGATTTAATTTTTTTATTCTGCTCGTTAATAGCTTTACTACTTGTAATATTTGTATCTCGTTTTAACGTTTTTAATTCATTTAACTCTTTTGCAAATTCATTAGAAAGATTATTAAAACTATCAGTAAATAATTGCTTATTTTGCTCAATTAATTTATCTGTATTGTTAGAAATTTTTTCATATAGTTCTTTACCTTTATTATCTATTGAACGTTTAACATCTTTCTTTGAGGACTGTTTAATACGTCTTTCTATTTCTGATTTAAAATCGTCATGTATACCTAAAACAGTCTCTCTCAACTTTTCAGTTTCATTAAACATGTTGTATTTATTTTCTGTCTCATTTAATGTAAAAAAGTTTTGCAACTTACCGTCCATTTCTTCATTAAAGTTCTTAATCTTATTTTCAAACTCTCCGTCAATAATATTAAGAAATTCCTTTTTCTTATCTTCAAACTCCTTAATACGATTTTCATAAATTGAGTTATACTTTTTCAACTTCTCATTTATTTTTTCATTTATTTTTTGCGTATTATAAGATGTTAAAGATTCAGCTATTACATTAACAACCGTATCCCCTTTATTAGAGTCTTCCACTGTTTCTCCAGAGATGTTATTTTCTTTAATAGTTTGTATAGGTGTATCATCTTGCTGAGATACAACTGGATGGAGTGAACTTTCGTTCAGATAAATTCCAGTATTACTATCCACTTTAAGAATAGCTTCAGTTACAAATTCTTTACCATCCTTTAATATATTGCAAATAACTAAAGGGTATTCATTTTCTTCACCTACCTTTTCAAAAATGAATATTTTATCATCTAATTTACACTCAAATACATCTAAAAACGTTTCAGTAATACTATCAACCGATATTACATTTATATCCTCATTTGAAGAAAAATATACATGGTCAATTGTATTTATTTTAATACCACTCATAGTTAATATTTAATTAACAATAGACCAGATAACATCATCACTTCGACCTTTACTTGCCCGATTATCAAAAATCTGTATTTTTTTTCTAATATCTTGAGGCACAGCATTTGTTAATACATCTAAATGTGCAATATCTTGAATATCTTCGATAATTAATATACCACCTGGTTTTAACATTGGATAATAATGTTCAATTGCAAATAGCTGAGAAGATAAAGTATGTGGACCATCTTCAATAACAATGTCAAAACCTTCTACACACTCATTTTTTAAAAATTCAACAGTTGCTATACTGAATGCATCTTTTTTATAAAAATTATATCGATTAGGATCCATTTGATCCCAAATTAAACTTGGTACAATATTTTGAATATCAGAAAGAAAAAGTTTAAACCCGGGTAAATATTCATGCCACAATAAAGATGACCCGCCATGTTGAATTCCAATCTCTAATAAAGTTCCTTGTTTGTATAAATAAGGTTTTAATAATTCAGCAAAGATTCCCGTATAATTATGTTGATGATTTTTATCTGTTCCAGAAATAAGACCATCTTCACCGGTAGTAAACCCATCAATATTTAACTTATCGAGTAAGTTACAAATAATTGGATCTGGTTGCATCCATATTTTTTCTTCCATGTCATTATTTGCTTTCCCTAATACCGGTATATTATTTTTAAATGGTATATTTCCTTGAATTAACATATATAGATATTTATCTTACAAAAAATAAAATTCAATATTACTTTGTAATATTAAGTTCTCTTTCAGTTAAAATTAAAAACTCCCAACCTTTTTTATCGGCCCATTTTTTAGCAGCTTCCCATTTGGCTTGATTGACAATCCAAGTCTTTTGTTCATATAATATGGTTCTTTTTCTTTTATTCTTTGTCGTATGTGGTTTCTCTATTTGCTTACTTGGTTTTATTTCAATTAAAAACTTATTTTTTTTACCATTTTTATCTAAAAAGACAATAAAATTATCAACAAAATATCTATGTATTTTACCATCTAGAGGACTTAAATATGGTATTATAATGTTTTCACTACCCCATGCTAGTATATTTTCATTTAAATCTGCCCATCTAAAAAACTTTAACTCCCAACTTGATCTATATATAGGATCACCTTTACCAATATACTTTAAACTATTATTTGGTTTAAATAATCCTTGTCTATACCTTTTATCCTTTTTCATACTATAAATATAATTATGACATTTGAAGAGAAAATTATAACTAATGCAAGCATTAGACAAAAAAAATTAATGAGACCTGCTAAAGTAGCATCTGAAAATCCAGATACGGGGGTTACTATTAATAAAAAAGGAGCATATTATCTAATTAAAGACACTGCTGATGTGACAATAAAATATTTAGCTCATCTATGCTATGCATCATATGAAACACCTATAGCTAGTTTAAACGGAGCATTTACTCAATCAGAAATTATTGATTTTGTTGGTAGAGCTAAAGAAGAAAGTTACACCAATCAATTATTAAGTGTAATATTAACTGATATTGGTTGTACACAACCAATAACTCAAATTATAGATGATGATAAATCAGAAGAATTAGATTTGAGCTTTAGTGAAGATGAAGATGTATATGGTGATTATGAAACGGAAGAAGAAGTTTCTACTACATCATCAACTACTACTAGTAAAGTAATAGACATTGAAGATGCAAGTATAGTTATTCAAAAACTAATTGAAGTATTCGACGCTAAATAATTTTTAATGTATAAAATTATATTGCTTATTAGCTTCTTCTGTAACCTTTAACCATTCATTCCAAGTCTCTTTCAAGGATAACTTTAAATGTTTAACCTCGATTAACAAATCCTTTTGACAGTATTGGCTTACTTTCTTAAGTTCGCGAATTTTTACCTTAATAATAGATGCTTTATTATTGAAAGTTAGAGAAAGTGTTTCTAATTTTTCTTTTAACTCTTTTGCATTATTATCAATTTTATTTTCTATATGCTCAAGTATCATTTTTTTATCTTTATATATTAAAGATTTTTGAATACTTATCTCATTTATTATACGCGGTCTTTTAACTAACTTAATTTTTGAAGCTAGCCAAATTACCCATTTGGAAGGGTCAAAATGATACCAACGAATACCATTACGATAATCTGCAGCATAAGCATGGTGATAATTATGGTAACCTTCACCAAAAGTTAGCATTGCCATAATTGCATTATCAACTGCACTTAATTCTCGTGCAAAAGTCTTAGCCCCGAATGTATGACATAAAGAATTTATAAACCAAGTACAGTGGTGAATCATAGCAATACGCGCTAGAAACCCCATATAGAACGAAGCTAAAGCGCTTCCTGTTATTACCCACCCAATTAGAAAGGTTAATAGATTTATACCTATTAGAAAAAATGAATAATAATTATGTTGAACCATTACTCTGGGATTTTTTATTAAATCTGCAACTAACGTACGGTCAAAGTTTCGTTTATAATCAAATAACCACAAAACATGAGCATACCAAAAACCTTTATCTATTGAGTGTGGGTCATTATTAGTATCTACACAGTTATGGTGAATACGGTGATCGTGAGACCAGTTAAGAGCAGACATTTCAAAAGCTAGTGCTGAACTAAATAGAATACCCCATTCAAATAAAGGGTTTGCGCAATAAGATTTATGAGCATAAAGTCGATGATATCCAACTGTAATTGATAAACCACCTATAATATATGTAGTAAGAAATAGTACTATTGCTGACCAAGAAAATACTTTTATAAAAGCAGGTAGTAAACACACTAAAGCAATATGATACGCGGCAACGAATATAAATATATCCCAATTTTTAATTTTCATATAAAAAAGAATTAACCAACGAAGAATAAAGCAGGGTCTGCATCTCCTTGACCAGGAGCTGCTCCTGTCATTAACTGTTCTTCTAAAGCTGCTTTTTCAGCTAAACCTTGCGACATTAAATCTGCTGAATTTACACTACCTCCTCCGAATAAAGAAACACTACCATACTTACCTCTTATATTTGCAATAACCATTTTTGTAAGAGCTAATGTATATTGATAAACCCATAATTCTTTAATTACATCTCTTATCGGTCTTTCAACATAACATGCAACGACACCGTAAAATCTTATATCACTATTACCAGCATTAGGTTGAGGGTACATTCTCATTATTTGAGTCCTTTCATCGAATGTATATGAACGTCTCGTAGCTAGTAATTTTTCTCTCGTTTCCATCCAATTTTTCATAGCATACCAACTTATTAAATCAAAACCATAATTACCCATTGCATAACTAAAGTAAGTTTGTTGAGCCATCGTTTGCTCAATTGTAAACAATGTATTTATACCTGTTGATGAACCTTCTTCAAAATCTGTCATAGCT
>VMHT01180308.1_pt1 | contig 11582 bp, 18 predicted proteins | sample 4693611 | NCBI WGS metagenome assembly VMHT01 (sample SAMN12280063, study PRJNA550983) | marine metagenome | isolation source: seawater sampled from same location over 5 years 0.02-0.2 micron viral filtrate | place: USA: collected off the coast of southern California halfway between the port... ... | reverse complement strand
GTGCTGCACGAATTGATAGATCGCCTGTAATAAAACCGTTAGCTTGCCAGTTATATCCAAGTTCCCTTACATGACCGCCACGACTAGCAACATAAATCATAGAGTTGTTTACAATTACTGGTTGAGTTTCATTAGAACCAATGTATGACTGTGGTTTTACTGATACAGAAGTTGGTGTTATTGCATCACTGTTTACAGATGTTACTCTCCATTCTGCAGCTTCTGTCATAAATAACAACTGCGTTAACGGCACTATATGCTTTATTCTATTTGCTTCACGAGCAGCAACTTTAAATTCAATACGGTCATCATCTCTAATAGGTATTTTAAAAGAAAAGTCACTTTCAGTACTTGATCTAGTCATAAAAATTGTTTGCGGTTGATTATTAGTACCAGCAAAAACTCTACGCTGTTCATAATAAGAAACTGCAGATGGATAGTTATTAGCTGAACCGAATGGTATATCGGTATATCGTGGTGGCGTTACAGAAAAATCTGGTGCAATATTATTGTCAGTTAATGATTGAGTAGCATTAGTGTTATCACTTACTTCTCCAATAAATCCATATATACCGCCTTGTGATTTATAAACTCTATATTTTAACGCATCGGTAACACTATTCCATGTAATAGTATTTCTTGCTCCAGTTACAAAAATATTATTGGTAATAGTGGATGCAGTAGATCTTGCACTTTCACGAATACCATCTAAAGCAACTGCAGTAACAGCATATCTATGCGATTCATAAGTATCAGTATTTACAGTTGCCGAACTAGGTATATATCTAGTTGCAGTTACTCCTGTAGGCGCACTTATACCAGCAGAAAAATCTATATTAATAAATTGCCAGTTAGTTGCACCATATCTTCTTAACTCAGAAGGCGCATGGTTTGGATGCACTATTGTTAAAACATCTCCAGATTGTACATATTGAATATCAAACAACTCTGCTTCTAGATATGGTGACGGTATTTCATATGTCATATCAGATGGCAATGCATACCAATGCGTATCTTTATATACTGAAGTTGCAGGGTTAATATTAGAAAAGCCTGTAGTTTTAGAATAATAATTAACACCACCTTGCAAAACTATATCACCAAGTGTGTATGCAGTACCGTTATTCCATGCTGACCCATCTGTATATTGTAAAGTTGCACCTTGCGTATGAAATCTAAAATATTGGTTACCTGTTTCAATAACCATTGTTTGGCTAATGTTAAAACGAAAAGAAAGTAATTTTACTTTTTTTGATGAATCTTTTACTTCTTTAACAAAAGCAAAACCTGATCTATTTTGTGCTGGCCCTTGTGGTTTAGCAATAAAATTACGCATTGTTGCTGCACCTTGCTGGTATTTACTATCATCAATACGACCAAACATTTCTGGTGACATTTCGCCAGAAGAAAAAGATTTTAAAAATAGTCTTGAAGTTGGCATAAATTACCTCCCAGATGTCCAAGGTACTATATGTTCTACTTTAATATCTCGATGTAAATTGTCTTGTTGTTTTGCTGATATTAAATATCCTTGCATTATTTCAGTACAACGTTTTGCTTCTGCCCTACCTTGATCTCCTTTAATAATTTGCCCTGCCAACATAGCTGCTAATTGCCACGAAAGAGTAACAATAAATAAAGGAGAAAATTTTGTTGTATCAGTTATTGATGCTTGATATCTCAATAATGCACTATCTTGATTTGTATAAATGTAAATTCCTTCTACTGCAAATTGTTGTGGAGTATAATGACCAGGAACTATGGTTGGAGAATAATTAGATGTTATGCCACCCGGAGTATCACCTGTAGACATTCTTGTAGCGTAATCGTTTTGTGCTGTTGGTGATAATATTGCAAGTGGTGTAATCATATCTGCAGGTGCTGCATATGCATAATCCCACTGAGAAATAGTATTAGTTACAGTTGATAGACTTGCACGTTTAGTTGCAAAATTCCAAGTATGTATTTCTAGCAAAGTATTTCTTGCTATAGGATAATATCTTGCAGATTGTTCTGCTTGTACTGATGCTTCATTTAAAGCTGCAATAGTTGCATCATCACCTAAATGTGCCAAGGCAAGATTGCATATACTAATTTCTGTTGCCATTGCATTTCCTATAAAAAAAGGAGGTTAGTAATATTTTTACTAGCCCTCCTGTGTACAAATAAAAGAGCTATGCCTATTTAATTGCTGTTTCAAGTTTGTTAATAAGAGTATTTTTTGTCTGTCTTCTATCAAGCTCTACACCAATAGAACGACCATACACTTCAAGTTCAGCTTTAGTCATTGACTCATAATCAATTGATTGAGAAGTTGGTTTTACTTTTTCTGACGGTACGGTTGTGTTTGACGCCACAGGTAGGTCAGGTTCAGCACCACCAACTATTTCAATATTACTATTGAACTCTCCATTATACTCAAATTCTTCATCGGCTTCTCGCATAGATTGGCCAACAAAACACTTGACTTTAGCTCTGTAAATAGGCATTAACTACTCCTTATTAAGCTACGGTAAAGCCAGAAGCATAAGACTTCTGTCCATCACCAATTGTTTCTACTACATCAGCAGTAACTTTACCAGTATTTACAGTACCAGATACAACATATCTTGCACCTAAATACCTTTTGCCTAGTCCACCCATATCAGGATTAATACGCACTACTACGTTTTTACCTAATGTAAGAGTTGAACTAGCAGTAATAGCATCGCTACTACCAATAACAGTTGGACTTCCTAAGTTAGCACTTGCACTAGTAATAACTTCAAACTTAACTGTGCCACCGCCACCAAAAGCAGTTGTAACAGCAAAGTTCATATATAAAGGTGTACCTTCACCTATGTCTCTAGCAACACTTAAATCAATAGTGTTAGTAGATACTACAGTTGAAGTAATAGCTCCTTGATCTTCGCTTACTCTAAGCAGTTTGTCTGTAATCATTTTAGATCTCCTTTAGTAATAAATAAATTAACTTACAGCAGATTCAGTTGTTAGCAACGCATCTACTCTTCTTAGAGGAACTCCAAGGAATGATAAGTAGCTTTGTGCTGTTCCAAACTGTGATAAGCCTTCTTGAATAGCTAATACAGATTGAGACTTGTCAAGTGCTGCAATAGATAATCCTGAGTGAACTGATCTGTTCATATAGAACGCTGCTCTTCCCATAGACATATTAGGAATTTTGTACAATGCCTTAGTCATTAATTTAATAAGAGCAGTAGATGCACTTGCAGCTTGAGTTAAAGAACCAGCAGCTAAATCAGAAACGTCAATGTTGCAAATACGAACAACGTATCTCCAATCTTTTACAACAAGACCATTCTTCCACTGATAACGTGTAGCAAAAGCTTGTAATCTTGTACCGTCACTGTTGTAAACAGTTTGTTCACCTAAATCTTCGTGAGTTAAACCTGCTTTAGATCCTTTTGGAAAAGGACAATATACAGTTTGGTCACCCCAAACAACTAGATAAACAGAAGCATTGTCAGAACCTGATCCGCCTGCACTGATAACGTTTTCAGAACTGTTTGCTCCAGATAAAGCACTATATCTTGGTGCTAAACCTAAAAACTTTTTAGGATCTGTTCCGGGGTTACCGTAAAACATTGTCTCGGCTTGAGTCTGGTTCATTGCTTCCAAGAACGCAGTATCTTCAGATAAACGGAACTGTGCAGTGTTACCATTTAACATTGCTAAGTCTTTGTCTACTTCAGAACGTGCTTCTAAAATTCCGCAAGCTTCATCAACTTGTGCTGTTGTTGACTTACTGTTTGGAATACCTTGGTTTAATGCTCTCCAATAAACTGATGGTAATCCTGTTCTGATAATTACACGTTCACCAGTAGGTAAATTACCTTCCTTAAAAACGCAATCTTCTAAAATTTCGTTGCTTTGTGAAAGTAGTTCTGCAACGATTGGAACTCTACCGTCTGGGTCAGATCTTTTTGCCCAATCCGCTAGTGTTAAATTTGAGGTTGAGAGAGTAGTCATTTAATAACTCCTTACTTGTTTTGCTGATTTGAATAAAGTGCGTTTGCTATGCCGTTAAAATCTTTTGGAACGTTGGATTTACCAACAGCACCTTCAGAACTACCTACATAACTGTCCTCACCAATTGCTTTACCTGCTCGGTACATAAACCGAATTACTTCGGGATGATTTCCTAAGCCTGTTTCTGTTAGCAGCGATTTAAAAGCATCAGTACCAAAAGCTTTCAGAGATGCTTTTGCAACATCTAAATTTTCTGCCAAACTTTCACCACCAAATTCTTGATCTGATTGTGATTGATTAGCCCATTCAGTTTTTGTTTGCTCAATAGCTTTGGCTTGTTTTGCCTGTATTACAGGCGCAACTTTATCTAATACTTTTTGTGCAGCTTCTTGTGGCAGGTTTAGTTCTTTAGCGACATCACCGAAAGCATTTAAAACTTCGGGGTCGAGTTCGTTTGGTGCGTCAGCCACCTTTGCATTGAACTCGTATTTATCAGGCGCACCTTCTGGTGCTTCTGATTCGCTAGTTTCACTTTCAACAGCGGTTGCATCCGAAACTTGTTGTTCCTGTACACTTTCAGCTTGCTGCTCAGTGTCAGTAGTCGCTTCTGTTGTTGCGTCTACTGGCTGTTGAGAATCGCCTTCATTGGTTTGGTTGGCTTCCGTCATCAGCGTTTCTGACATTTTTTTGCTCCTTGATCATTGTCGGATATAGTTCGGGGCAGAGAGTGTGAACCAAGTTGAGGATTTGCAAACCATAATTTCTGTTACCTTCGCTAAATGACATTGTCATAGCGTTAGTGTTAAACGATGATCGAAAAACACCTGCTTGCTCCAGAAGTCTCCAGACTAATCTGCGACCCCTCTTGCTGCTCATGAGCCACTTTATGTCCGATTCCTCGTTCTGTCGGTCAATTTTGTCTGCAAACTTTTTATTGTCTTTAGATTTTTGTTGACCCTCTAGATCGAGAGGATTATATTTGCTCATGCTTTAATATATCTAGTTAATAACTTGTTACGGTCACACCTATTTTTGATTAGGATACATTTTTTTTGCAGTTTTTGCTGCTTTTTTAAAATCTTGAGCAGTAGGTCTACCTTTTTCACCCTTTTTTTTCATACGTTCTTTAGAACCTGCCTTAATTCTTTTACGTTTTGCGTGTATGTTTTCGTATAAACTCATGGGTTGCTTGTTCCTCCGTATAATTTTTCAGCAATTATAGATAAAGGTGATTTTTTTTTCTTTTTTTCTTCCCTTTTCTTTTTTTCTAGTTCTACCATTTTACGAAATTGAGCTTTATACTCAGGTGACATTTTTGTAAAATTTGGATTTTCCATAGTTAAACCTCCAGAGGTGATGGTGAATTGTAACCGCTAAACTGATTCATCATGTCCATAGCGTTACCTGCATCTACCTTACCTAATTTAGCCATATTTTCAGCAGCTTGATTTTGTTGTTCTTGTTGTGCCATAGCCTGTTGTGCTTTTGCCCTTGCCTGACGTATTTTTGCAACCTCTGTTCCGGGAACTATTAACGATGGATCAACACCTAACATATCTGCATAGCCATCAGCCCATGAATCAGAATCAAATTTGTCCAATACATCAGGTTTCATTTGTGCAATCATACCCATACTGTTTACATATCTATCTACACTGTTTGTTCCTATTGCACGTTGTGCTTGTGCCAACATAGATACAAATTCTACGTTTAATTCCATGCCCTGTAGTTCTGGTGGGGCAGGTGGTACTAAATCATTTTCAATCATTCTGTTAAAAGTAATATCAATTAACGGATCTAACAATTCATTATGTAATCGTTCCAATACTGGCCCTAACATAAGCAGTTTTTCTTCATGACGTTCTGCTACTTCTGTTGCCGTCATCCTTGTATCAGTAGCATTTGCCAGCATTAAAAACAAATCAGCATAAAAACTACCATTAATACGCTGTCTTACGTCCTGTATGTCCATTAACAAGTGTTGTAAATTAAGATTTACGTTAAATGCAGTCTCAATTTTGCCTTGTTGTCCTTCAACATACGTCACGCCACCCGGCAAACTGTCTACATCTCTGTTTTTCATGTAACTAGGTACTTGCAATGGTGGGTTTGTTTGGTAATCAATTGTTTGTGCCTTGCGTAATTGTTCATGTTGTAACTGTTTTATGTCACCTAACGATTCCATTCCCGGTGAATTGCCATAAATATCACCACCTGCAATGCCCCATCTTGGCACAACTGCTGGAAATTCTTTGTATCCACTTTCTCGTAATACCTGATCGCCATCACTACCTGTTTCAAAATAACAAGATTTGTATGCCATGTTGGTATTATCTTTCTTTTTAAAATCACGTTCCCTATCATCTCTTGGTTCTATAGCATGAATAATGGTTACATAACTATCAATGTTACCCCTGTCAAACAGATTCTTAACCGACGTTGAACATTTGTTATATCCAAACTCTCTTACCAGTTCTCCTACTGTTTTTTGAAATTCTCTATACAAGGTGTTAACTCTACCTTGATAATCTGTAGCAATTGCATATTCTCCTACAGTTACTGGGTAATGATGAATAGCAGTCTTAGTGTCAGGTAATATTATTGACCCAGCAGTACCAAATGCTCCTAATTCTTCATACATTCCATGCAATGTTCTGTATGTATTAGATTTTTGAAACACTAATTGCATACGTTCTGTTACATCATTTAGCCATAATTTGACAGGAGCGTATTTATTTAGGTCTGGATCAACCGTTCCTAGCCTAAACCAAGGTCTCGCAGGGGATGTTGCACCTGCCATCATGCCAGCACCTAATGTTCTTAATGCACGAGTACCAGTATTGTCATAAATACTGTTATGTCTTCTATGTCCTTTGTTTCTATCCTGTACAAAATAACGTCCGTTCCTCGGTAATAAATACGTTGTCACTTCTTGCCAATGTGACCACCAAGTAGCCCTTTCTGATCTAAGGTGACCCCACCTTGTCAGTAGTTTATCTCTCTTGGTTTTCATTAATTAACCGCCTAATAATGTGTTTTTACTTAAATTTAATTCGTTTGGATCTACTCCCATTGTTCCAGTTAACAATGTTCCTCCACCTCCTTCTTGTGCTGCTAATTGACTTGCATCTAATGCATTAGAAGCATCAACAGTTTGCCTGTTTTGTCTGTTGTATTCTTGTTCAGTTCTTTGCTCTTCTTGCACAGCACGTTGTTCAGCACGTTCATTAGACTTTCGTTGCTCTTCTAATGCTTTTTCTTGCACCCTTCGTTGTTCATTTGCACTTTTTACAGATACATATGTAGATGCTGCTACTGCTGTAAATGCTGCTGCAACTGCCATGTCATAACTCCTTGGAATAAATAATGTCTTGTACACCGTAGTTAATTCTCGGTAACAAACTAGACAAAGTGGTGTTTTCTTTGCAATGCCATAGCATTAGTTTGCATCCAAGTAATGTTGCGTGTTTTTCTGTCTCTCTAATCAATTTTAATCCAACTCTGCCACCCCTTTGTTCTTTGCTAATAAATAACAAATCATTTTGGGCTAGTTTGAGATCAGCATAATGTAAATGATTAGTGACAAAATTAACAGAATAACCTATCAAAACATCATTTTGCCTTGCTGAAAAAATAAAGATTTTACGCATCTCCTCCATTTGGCGATACGTTGTCTCATCTGGCTTTAGCTTCATTACTTCTTTGTTACGAGCAATCTCTTTGTAATGCTCTTCAAACAAAGTTGTAGCTTCAGCTAACATTTCATCAACTGTGGCAAGTCTGATTTCCGTTTTGGATACCCTACTTTTGTTTACAGTAGTAGCACTATTAGGACTTACGGTCACACTAGTCATAAGAGATATTTAGGTACACAATCAAATATTATATGCACTCTATCGGTCATGCCAACATTATGAGCCGTATGTAATTTCTTATGGTCAAACCACCAAACCTCACCTTCTTCAAACTTTTGCTCTTCATCTCCGCAAGTTTGACTACACCACTGGTTTGATTTAAGTACAAGATGAAACCTACTGTAGTGATTTGCATACGTTCCTTGGTCGTTATGTTTGGTTACATGGCCACTAGGTTTTAAATTAACAATAAGTACTCTACCCATTTCCTTAACTTGTAGTTTTTCTAATACTGGTTGCATTAATGGTACAAGTGCTGGCTCTAAATATTCCATGCATGGGTAGTCATATGATCCTGTATCCCATAAAACGTAATAATGGCTCATTTTTAGTGGCCCTCTTACATAGATTGACTCTGTATCTTTATGTGGTGAGTTAGTAAACTTTTGGCGTGCTGTTATTTCTGTCCATAACTCAGGTTTAGCATCAAGTAATTTAAGCAATGGTTCTACATCTAGACCTTCTGCTATGCGTACAAAATTAAAGTCTGCTGTATGGGTCATAATCTTTCTTACCTGTAGCTATTTTACGTCTTTTGATGTATATGTCCTCTGGCACTTTCTTGGCTACTGGCAGGGCAAAGGTTAGTGCTAGTGCATCAGCTAAATCTGGTGACCCTGCACCCTGTAATCTCTTCTTTATTTGATCCTTACTTTCCAATACACGTCTACCCACATTGTCGTACCAATAAATTGGTGTTGCTAACTCTTGTTTTAGTGCGGTGTCATTTGGTATTGCACCTCCTTCTTCTATCCATTCTTTCATTAACCACCACATCTCACTTCTACGGTTGATGTATTGCTCAGGTTTCATTGCCTTGCCACCAAACGGTATTTCGATTACGTCATACGATAGTTGTCTTAGTCTGTCGATTACCCCACTGCCAGCACCAGCATCGCAGAACACTGCATCTGGGTTATGTTCCTCGATCAGATTAGCTACTCTTGCTGCCAGTTCCATGTTATCTATACCTCGATAGACGATAGGTTTGAAACCTTGCTTTCCCTGCCTACGAAATACTACTGAACGGTCATCTCCGAACCGTGCCGGATCAATTCCAAGGATTACAGGAGACATTTTTACATGGTCTGATTGGTATGTTCTTTTGGCTGCATCTTCGGTATCTGCTAGAGCTATAAGTTGGTCGTCACCTTGGGCTGCAAAATCACATAGATATTCTCTAGCAAACGATGTCTCACTCATATCACGCTTGAGACGAGTCACCTCATCAGGATGCAAGCTATCGGTATCGTAAACCGTGAATCTTGCAGCAGTCCAGTCCTCTTCATCAATAGCTTTGTAATACAACTCAGAGAACAAGTTAATACCACTCGGAGTTCCTATAAAGATTGACCAGCCTAAACGGTCACTCAACGCTGGTTGAACAATATCTGTCCATAGCTCATTCTTTAACTGGGCTACCTCATCCATTACAATTCCGTCCAATCGTAGACCCCTCATGGCGTCTGGATTATCACCTCCAAACAAGCGAATGATTGCTCCATTATGTTTAAACCTTACCGATAGTTCACCCTCATTGATGTCTATGACTGAGTTTCTACGCAATGGTTCTATCTTTTGTTTTAACCTAGCCCATGCAATCGCCTTTGCCTGTCTCAGGAATGGTGCAACATAAACAAACATTGCTAACTCTTTGTCTGTCTTTATGGCTTTATCAATCAATTCCATTATTGCCAGTTCTGTCTTCCCTGATCGCCTATGAAGAGCGTAAACACTAAACCTTTTCTTGTTTATATGACAAAACCGCTGCCATTCACGAGCGGTGTAATCAAGGGTAATGCTGCTCATCCTTGAGGAATGCCAGTACTGATAGTCAAATTAATGTTTGCTTCGCCCTCTACTCCCAACTTCTCACCAAACCTTTTCGGATTGAACTTAGATAACATTTTAAACCTAGTCTCGACCCTATTCTTCTGCCAGTTTATAAACGCTGGATCAATCCTTTCATTTCCATCAGAGCCGCACATAGTAGGAGGAGTATCAATTAGTTCTAAACATTCCTCAAACAGAATCTCACACCCTGTATCTCTCGCACGTGCGAAGGATGCCCGAAACTCCTCATCTTTATCCAACCATTTATAAATAGTCCTCCATTGAACATTACCTTTTTGCCTACAATATTCTCTTAATGTTTTACCGTGAGCAATCCATTCACAAATTCTGGAACTTTCAACAGGATCAACTTTTTCTATAGGTCTTCCTAGTTTCATAGACTGTTTTCCAACGATCTGGGGTTTGAGCGCGGATTTGGTATTTTGCAATTTTGGCACAAGTACCTCTAGGTAAAGAAAAAATAGTAGCTAATGTTCCATAACCCAAGTTATAGACTTCTCTAAGCTCTCTAATAGCATCAATGACTTCATCACTAATACGAGAGTTATGATGAGAAGAGTTTATTCTATAACCCTCAGAATTTACCTGATAATATTTTCTGGTAACCTGAGTGATTACGGTCATTAAAAATATAAATAAAATTACTCATAATATAGAGAAATAAAGAGAATACCGCAACATCTAAAATTAATTTGTTGACAAGTGTTAGGATTAGTGCAACACTATAAGTATCGGATGTCTACCGATGCTTCCCTTACTAATTTCAATTAACAACAAGCACATGACACAAGCAACTACAGCAACTGACAAAAGAGCATTCTTCAAGTCACACATTGATTGCATAACCGAAATGGTTAAAACAAAAGCTGAAACATCATCTGAGTTTTATTACGAGTTTATGAAAGGTTGTGAGCCAACACCTGCTGATTACGAAGCAGTATGTGAGCCACTATTCCAAACATTAACTGTTAGCCAAGGTTACAACGATTGGCAGAATGATTTTAAAGTTAGAGCAGGTTCACCAAAATTACGCAGAGGTGTTTATGCACCAACAGGTGAGAAACGTGTATACGATACTAATTGCATCTGGAATGTCAGTTTACATTTATGTGACGGCAAGTATGTAGGAATAAATGCAGGTGCAATGATCTGTAGTAGCTACAGCAAGGAGCAAAGAATGGCTAACCGCAGAATGTACAATCTTAGACCAATTGCACATGGTGACAAAGTCATTATCAACGGTGAGTTTTACATAGCCAAGGTCAACGGCCATTACTCAAACTGCATCGAATTCAATAAGGTAGAAGCTTAATTGCTCTACCTTTTTTTTATTTACAGGAAATTTTAAAATGCAAAGAATCAACCACAACATCGACAAGTACATAAACTGGAATGATCCTGACTCAATTGAAAACTATTGTCCAGAGGATCAATTTGAGTATGTACCTGATGATCCAACAATTACAGATCATGTATTAAATTTTTTATTTGATTACATAATTGATCCAATCAGAATGTTTTTAATAAAACAGTTCAACATTTTCCACTACAAAAAACAGGAGTTTTAAATGGAAGAATTTCTCACATTACAAGAACTAAAAGAAATGAGATCTAGTTTCAAATATGGTTCTCATCCATCATGCGGTGACCCTGATCAACCAATAGTTAGAAAATCTATTTTAGAAAAAATAGAAAAAGCTATTGATACAAAACAAGGACTTTGCTAATGGACAAACAAAAATTAAACGATGAGCAAATTGAAAACTTGACTCATTCTCTAAATTGTAATTTAAGAGATTACATAGAAATCAATACAGGTTTCAC
>VMHT01146527.1_pt1 | contig 11582 bp, 7 predicted proteins | sample 4693611 | NCBI WGS metagenome assembly VMHT01 (sample SAMN12280063, study PRJNA550983) | marine metagenome | isolation source: seawater sampled from same location over 5 years 0.02-0.2 micron viral filtrate | place: USA: collected off the coast of southern California halfway between the port... ... | reverse complement strand
TCGTCACTGAAATCCGCCCCTGGCTTGTGTATTTTGACTGTAAGTTCTGTATCTTTGGTACTATCCATCGCATTCATCTTATGATCTAGGGAATCAAATATAGTAAATTGAAATGACGAAAAAAGGAATAATAAAACCATTGGCAAAATTGCCACACTAGGTTTATTGCACTTCATCGATTGAAAAGAATAATTGCATGTATATTGAAGTTTGTAATTGCCGGTTAGGCCCGTTCTTGGTCTTTTTTCATGGCACTTAGTGATTGCTCTGCAACGCCGAGTATCGCACTTTTCAGTGAAGCACGTAATTGATTCAATTCCCCATAGCAAATAATGACGTCATCATATCTCAGTTGAACGTCAGGTTCGGGATTCCACAATAGTTTGTTCTCTCTTGATAATGCAAATACAGGAATTTCATGACTAGTCTTGAACAAGTCAGAGATTTTGTTCCCCACCATCATTGGATGATTTCTAAGTTGTAGAGATAATACACCTGAACCAGGGACTGTTCTGAGTAACTGATCTAAATCGACTTCAGAAAACGCCGTCTCACTCATAACATAATCAATAATTTCACCAGCAACATTAACGCCACTTGCTTTTTCTATACCTTCAAGGCCAGGGGAAGAGTTTACTTCCAAAACCAGTGGCCCGTAATTTCCTTCCAAAAGGTCGACTCCTGCCACATTTAGGCCAAGGACCCGCGCAGCTCTGACCGCTTGCTCTTCGAATTCTTCACTAATATCGACTTTTTCCACTGTACCATTTAGGTGATAATTGCTGCGGAATTCGCGTCCTCTTGCCTTTCTTCTCATCGCTGCAACTACACGGTCCCCAACTACTAGTGCGCGAATATCCTTGCCATGTGACTCAGCAATATACTCCTGGACAAGAACAGATTTCCCAGTCAATAATAATCCTTGAATTAGACTTCTCGACTCGTGTACAGTATGTCTTAGGAATACACCTTGACCTTGAGTTCCTTGAGTGACTTTTATCACAACAGGCAGGCCACCAACGAAGTCTATTGCGGGCTCAACGTCTATGCTGTCTCTGACATACGTTGTTTTTGGGACAGGGATTTTATTCCTTGCAAGAATCTGTGACGCGTGTAATTTGTCTCTACTCTGTAATATTCCTTGGCCGGTGTTAGCAGTCCAGATGCCTAATTGCTCCATGTGTCGAAGTACAGCAACTCCATGCTTGGTTATCGAATGGCCAATACGCGGAATCACTGCATCATGGGTGAATGGTTCACCAGCATAATTTATGTCAATTGCCCCATCGTCAACGAATAATGAAAATTTCATTGGATCTGTAACCTCTACATCAATTCCACGTAGTTTAGCCTCCTGAACTAGCCTTCGAGTACTGTAGAGCCTCGGCCCTCTCGATAGAACTGCTAGTTTCAGGTCCATGAATAATGGAAACGGGTTTACTTTTTGATATCATCGCCTTATTTTTATGTTATACGACAATAGTGTCTTTGAAGTGCTAATTCATCCTGCGCAGTTCATGTCCGAGGAAGAGACTCTTGACGAGGATGAAATTATCGAGTCGGATAGTGTGCTCAAAAATCAGCATGAAGGGGAAGAAGGCTACGTCGAGAAACTGGCTTCGTTACAATCAAAATTAAAAAAGTCTCGTTGGAATGTGTTTATGTTTCTTGGTTTAGCCTTCTTGATGTTCGGATTTGCTTTGTTTCCGTTGTCAATTGATGCAAAGTTTGATCCTTTTACAGGCACTGCGGAGGAAGACATTGGATTAGTTTGGGGTCCATCCTCAAGTGGTGAAGATTTCATGGATGTCCCGTTTGAAGTTTCGGTAAAGGTGAATAAATTACCTCCAGTAACTGAAAATATAACATTGCAGGTTTTTGCGTTACAAATGGATGACTGCACCGATATAGAGGGCGCAAGTAATGCCGAAGTCGACGCATTATCCGGAGAGAAACATAAATATCAATATGAATTTATAGATTCACCCGTAGAAGGTGCAACATATGTTTTTGATTTTGATTTAGATTTTGGACAATATTGCTTCTATGTTAAAGTGATAGGAAAGGGAGGTACTGTTGTAGATACATCATATACTGATATTGACGTAACAGGTAGGCTCTGGCCTAACCAAGTCATTGCGGGCTTACCGGGAGTCATATTCTTGATAATTTCAATCTATGCATTTGTTGGTGCACAGAAGGTTGGCAAAAAAGTTAGAACTATGTTAGAAGACGATAATCTTACACAAGAACAAATTGTGTTAGAGGATGCACGCAAAGGAAAAATTGCTACTGGTCCAAGTGGGCCGCCAAAACCAGTGGCTGGCCCCGGAGGTCCGCCAAAATATGTAGCAGGTCCGAGTGTTCCGCCAAGCGGCTCCAAGGGCCCGGCAAATGTTGCTGCTACCACGACAGAATCAACGAAATCGGGACCCCCGCCAGCACAATCAACAGTTGAACAACCAACTGTCGCAGAATCTACATCTGCGTTAGACGGCTCTACTTTCGAGGATGCAGGAAACGGTTACTTCTATCGAAAGATGCCTAGTGGTGGATATGAACAACAAATATACATCAAGAATAGCGAAGGACAATATGTTCCTTATCAGGCTGAGTGATGCATACCTCTAATTTGCTACATTATGAGTCAAATCATGATATGATTGAAAGGGTAAAACAATAACGGGTAATTGGTGAAGAGATTGTCTGACGACTTGAAATCTAGTCTTACAGCGGCCAAACTCAAAGCCCTATGTATTCTAAATGACCTGTCCACAAGTGGTAACAAATCTGACCTTGTGTCACGATTGTTAGAGTCCGGACTAAGCCGAGATGAGTTGGGAATAGAAGCCGAGGAAGCAGTTGAAAAGGTAATCGAAGCAGTAATCGAAGATGAGCCAATCCAGCTCTCTCTATCTCTCGAAGATGATGACACCTTGACACCGGAGGTTGAACCAGAAGTTGTCAAGCCGATTGTTGCGTCAACAGAAGACCAAATCGTCGATGCAAGTCTAGATGAGGTGCTTGATGCAGAGGTATTAGATGCTGAATTTGTTACTTTAGATGAAGAGGTAAAAGCACCCAAGACAGTAGATGTTCAATCGACTACGAGTAAGTCCAGTGGCGAGGCAGCGACGCTCCTTGACATGATAAAGCAACCAAAGATTGCGGCAGTATTTGTAGTGGTATTGATTCTTGGTGCAGGAACATGGTACTTCTTCAACAATCAACTTGAACCATTTACCGCAGATACTTTACGATACGGTGACGAGATGACATATACAATCTCAGATGGTGATTTCATGGCCAGTGAAGGTTTCCTAGACTTAGTCTTAGACCAAATAGAAACCGAGGATGATATCTGTAAGTTACGATTATTGTTTGATGGAAGTGGCGATGTTTCAATTTCTAATGGGGGAAGTTCTGAGTTGGTTTCCCAAACCTCTCTAGATCGGCTTGGGGCTGTTAGCGCCAAGGGTGGTCAGGGTATGGATTGGTTAACAGTAGAATCTGTATCTGAATATGATTTCAGCGCGTTCACCATCCAACGTCATTTGAGGTCAAGCATTCCAGGTTCTTCTGCGTGTTCCGATTTCCCAGCCAGCGTTAGCGGTACTGCTGATTTAACATCAACGCAATGGACCGAACTAAGGGACCGAGCATCAATAGGAACTGCAGTAGATTGGAACCTTAATGTTGAGGACACCTATCAAGGAAATCTGATGACCTTTGGCGTTGGCGGTATCCTTGGTGATTTGGACACTTTATCACCCGGCTTTTCAATGCTTCTTCAACCAGTTGAACTTCAAGAATTACTGGCCAATGATTACATCGATGATGGCGCAACAGGCTCTAGACTTGGCTGGGACTGGAGAGTATTAGGAACAGAAACTCTTGGTAGCACTGAAATGTGGAAAATTGTTGCGACCAATCAAGATGTGCAAGAATTGTGTCTAGGTTCAGCTAGCATGACTCTGTTAGTGGAAGAAGGCAACCCTTGGGCGACAAAGCAAACGGTGAATGTGGTTATTTCAGGCAGTGATAGTAATCGACAAGGTTGCTCTACGACAACAAAATTACTCGGCGACTATGTTCTTCCTGATGGAGAATTAACCATGAGCCATACCTTCCAAAAATCATCCCTAAGTAGAGGTTCTAAAGGTTTGGAATTTGGTTTGTCCTATGATGCTAGACCCCAAGCCAATGAATTGTCACCCAACGATGATGAATTGAATGATTGGGGTCCGAACGGCGAGCATATGCCAGATAAATCAACACTAAGAACTCATAATTTGGAAGCAGCAATAGATTGTCTAGATTATCTCCAATCATCTGCATCTGGGGCTGTTGCTGCTCTGGATGATGGTGGATACGTTTGGCGAGCAATCGACCAACAATACGCTTCCAATACACAATGGAACATCTCTTGGATTGCAACAGATGATATCGCAGGTTGGGTTACTTTCAACATGACTGGAACACCAAGCCAAGAGAATTGCCAGTTTGACAAGAAAGGCAGTTATGATGAGACAGTATCATACAACCGAGAATTCATACCTAAGGTGCTAAACATAAGCACAATTGAAGAGTCATTGCTAGATTCGACAAGATTTCCGACTTTAACCTCTAATCAAGGTTTATTCACAAGCGCTGGAAATTATCACTCAGAAACAAGAGTTGGATATCTTGTGGTGGTTCCAGGTAGCGGCATAAACACCATTCTTACCAATATTGGCGATGCTACCGACGGAGCTAGCACGGTTGATATCTCGAGGGATTGGACTGAAGATGGTTGGAATAAACGATTTAACCTAATTGCAGATGCAACTGATGGCAGAATTATTGGTTGGAATTACGTAATGAATACCTGATTATTTCCGTTTGTTTTCAAACATTGATAAGTCCGGTGCTGATAGTACATCAGAGTACTTTGGCTGCTGTTGCTCGTAGCGATACTGCGGTAAGTTTTGGGCAAATGATTGTGGTGGAGGAGGAGTCATGGGCAGTTTGCTAGGTTTATTCTGGCGTAATCTTATCACCATTAGAGATAGTACTAAACTGGCGAGAACTATGATTACAAGTGTCATGACATTGTCACTGATTGTATCGATAATTCTAGAGACCGTGGATTGCTCTTCATCTTCTATAACCTCAGGCGGATGCCAAACAAAATAGGAGACATTCCACGTATATTCTGCTGTACCGAATTCATCAATCGCTACCGCTTTGATGGTATACGGTCCGATTGTGCCATTGCCTGCACATAGAATCCCACCAAAGCCAAACATGGTTGTTGAGCAATTAAACGGCCCTTCTTCAAACGAATTATTGGTTGAGATCAATGTGCCATTTCGGTACCAATAGTATTCCAGACCAATTCGCTCTTTGTCTTCTTTACTTAATTCAAACATCATACTCAGTGTCAGTGAGTCAGCGGTTGCGTTTATTGTTGAGTTTGCTAGTGTCGTAAAGGTGATGTAATCGTAGCGATTAACACCATCATCAATTATTTCATTACAATTATCATCTATGCCATTCCATATCTCTTCAGCATCTGGATTGATTCTGATGTCATTATCGTTACATTCTTCAAACCATCTAAATCCATCACCATCTTCATCTAAATCCGGTACACGTGGGTTGGTATTGGTTTGTAGAACTTCTACACCGTCACTCAAACCATCCCCATCTGTGTCAAACATTGTTGGTTCGCTGCCAACCGTTAAAATTTCAAATCCATCTTCAAGACCATCATCATCTGTATCATTATCAAGCGGGTCAGTATTCATTGTGTAGAACTCGACAAGGTCTGGCAGTTGGTCGTTATCACGGTCTAAATCGGTAAAGTCTTCATCGATTTGTTCGTCACAGTCATTATCGATAGCATCGAGTAATTCGACCGCGTCTGGATTGATTTGATCGTTGGTATCGTTACAGTCTTGGAACCAATAGAAACCATCTAGGTCAGTATCATTGTCATAAACCAGAGGATTTGATTGATAATCTAAGATTTCTTCACCATCATCTAACATATCTCCATCAGTATCCTGTACGTTGTAATCTGTCCCATAGATGTGGAATTCAGCATAATCGCTCAATGCATCTGCATCAGAATCAGTTTGATTGAAACCTTCATCCCACAACCCATCACAATCATCATCGACATAATTCAGTACTTCTAAAGCGCCAGGATAGATTTGATCATTGGTGTCATTACAATCTTGGAACCAATAGAATAAGTCCATGTCGGCATCCGGGTCTGCAACAAGAGGATTGGTGAAATAAATATCAACCTCAGTTCCATCTAGCAAACCATCTGCATCAGTATCTATGTTGAGTGGGTCGGTTCCGTTCACTAGAATTTCTCGCCCATCCTCAAGGTTGTCACCATCAGTGTCAATCGATAGTGGATTGGTGCCGTAATTATTGATTTCTTCGCCGTCGTTAATTTGGTCGCCATCCGTATCGATATCATCAGGGTTGGTGCCATAAATGCTAATTTCATCATAGTTAGTTAAACCGTCACCGTCTCTGTCAGTGTTTATCTCAGTGCCGTAGACGTTTAGTTCCCAGTCATACAGGGTTCCAGAGTCACCATTTCCTTGGTCTTCAATGCTTAACGTCCAATCTCCAAAACTATCCTCATCCCAATGGTGAACTGAGGTAAACATCCAGTTATTCCAGTTATTTCCACTATCATCGTGTTTCTCCGATAGTATGCTCTGCGTTCCAGAGGGACTGGTGAGAATTATCTCTAAATCACCACGATATGCATGGTCAATGTCCACAATAACTTCTACATGCTCGACCTTAATCGAGTCAGGGACAGTGGCTGTTTCAGTAATCCCGGGAGCAGAATTATCTGGAATTTGCCTATCTGGTACGTCAATTAAACCAGATTGGAAATTGATTTCAGGATCAACATTAACCCAATTTTCAGCCAATGCAACCGCAGCACTGGCATCAATAACGCCAAAGCCGTATTTGTGACTTACATCATGCCCCGCACCGTTGATATTCCAGCCATTATCATTCGCATCATTAACTCTGGAACTTTGAACAATGATATGTTCAATATCTCTGTAGGTTAGGTTGGGATTTGCTTCGAGAATTAGGGCGACAACTCCAGAAACCAAAGGTGTGGCTGATGAAGTACCGCCGAAGTTGTCGTTGTAATCGCCGTTGTTGTATCCGCCACCTCCTTCGATATCGGTTGTAGTAATCCCTTCACTATCGCCGTCTGATGGAGCAGCGACCAATATGTTGGCGCCGGGTTCAGCATACCACGATTGCCTGCCGTAGTGTGTAACAGCAGTTACTGCAATAGTGTGGCGACTGTTAGCATATCCATCATAATTTGAATTATCATCATCATCCAATCCGTTACCTGCTGCCCAGGTAATGATATTTCCTAAGCCACCTCGGCCAAGCGCAACATCGTCTTCAAAAGCTGCTAACATCAACGGGCCAGGTGCTTCAACGGTTCTTCCGTTATCACTTGGACCCCATGAATTAGAATAGATGTCAATATCTTGGCGTTCATGGGATAGCGAATTACTTTCCCTTACGTCAGTAGTGCTACAGGCTATCAGTAAAAGCCCGGCTAATCCAGCGTTTGGAGCAGCACCGCTAACACCGATTGTATTGTTACCCGCAGCAGCAGCGACTCCTGCTGCTGATGTTCCATGCCCGTCATAGTAGCTCGGGGTAGGGTCGCCGTCATTATTGCAATAATCATAATCTAGAGTGTCTTCATAGTAATTGTCTAAGTCGTCATGGTTCCAATCCACACCGTCGTCAACGATGCCAATTACTACGCCATTGCCACGGTAATCATCCCATGCAGCAGTTATATTGGCATCTTCACCAGCATTACCACCTGTTTGACCGGTATTCTGTAGGTGCCATTGGTCACCGAATTTAGCGTCATCAGGAATCCATTTTTTCGACATAGTTTTGCTAATTAGCGGATATGCAACCTCAATTTTACCTTCATATTGTAAGATGGCAAGTTCTCTAGCTCCTTGGTCAAAATTGGCCTCAATAATGTATGCATTATCCAGATGAGGTGTAGGCTCGCCGATAGCAAGCGGGCTAACTACGACCCATTGCTCAACAGAGCGTTGTTCTTCTATGGTGTATGTTGACAGGTCACTTGTTCGAGCGAATGCGGCTCTAATTGCCGGGGAATATTCGTAAGTCAGCGGGGCATCATCGGGGTTTTTGGATAAAATTGCACCATATCCATAATCAAGTTCGCCAGTGGATTGAGCGATAGCCATTGGAGCAATCAGCGTCGTCAACAATAATATGACGAGTGTTCTTGCAGCCATGATTAAACCTCGATTCGGATATTTATTATCAGTATTGGTCTACTGATTGACTAGCAATTATGTTACTCTAGGCTTAAACAGTTGTTTGCATTTCACAATTCAATATTAGCCGAGAATGAGATCTTATCGCCGTCCTTTACTGCAACAAGTGCGGAGATATTATGCTCTGTGCGTAAATCTTCAGGAGGTTCAGCAACCTTTACTTCAGTGTCGATGATAGTAATTTTTTGACCGGCAGACACCAGGTAATCGCCACTAGGGAGCCAAAAAGCAATCACTCCAAGAGCACTATGTTGGCCGATGATTAATGTTTCATTGGCTTCGATTGAAACCTGCCTTAGTACATTGAATGATGCACTGTCATCGAAAATATCCTCCGCATTAACCCACTCTTCTGAAGTGTCAATAGTCTTCGACATCGCTTCTGCTTGCTCCTCGATTTCGCTAATTTTTTTCTCGAATTCTGTCGAACTTTTAGTTTCAATCGTATTGATATCGTCGAGATACTTTCTCAAACCGTGGTATTGCTGAGATTCACTTTCCGTTAGGGCATTATTTGCTAGCACCAAATATTCAGCCAAACTTTCTGTTAAGCCGGTATTTTGCCCATCAATAGCGCATTCAATCGCTTCATCTAGCACCTCGATTGCTAGACCAGCCTCGTCCATAGCGAGCAGGTTTTTGCCTAGTAGGAACAAGTCATTGGCAGCGTTGACTAAGTCTTCCCCAACGATTGACTGTGCACTCAACAAGTGCTTGGACGCTTGCGTTTCATCACCATTCATGAACCTCGCCATTCCTGCACATACTACATATGTTAATCGAGAATTCTTTGTTGCCAGTGCCTGTCGGTCTGCAGTTTCAAATAAATCAGCGGCTCTGTCCCATTTGTTTCTAACCAGTGCGAGTAAGCCGAGTTGATTCGTCGCCAGCATTTCTGCATCTACATCATCAATCAGAGTTGCATAATGTAGAGCCCTTGACAAGTGAAGTCTGGCATTCATCAAGTTACCATTCATCTTGGCTAACATGGAGAGACAAGATTCCATTCGGTAAAGATGGCCTGCCATGGCGCGATGAGCTATCTCAGCCATCTCTTCATCTAAAGGCGCCAAACCTAAGCCGACTCTTTCAAGTACCGAACTGATTTTTTCTATACCGTTTGAGTATTTTTCTTCAACAATCACAGATTTGCTTTTTGAAATCTGGTTTAGATAGTCATCCAACTCGCTAACTGGCTGACAAATATTAGGCAAATCTCCGAGAGCACTCATGTGCGCCTGCTTTGGTTTACCACCGAGTAAAAACTTCCTCAATGAACGGATTAATTTCTGTTCAGAACTTTTCTCTTGTACAGGTTCAGCAGCCTTTGCTTGAGGTTTATTGTCGATTAGTGAATCAACCATCCAAGTAAGTTTTGCCTGTATGTCGTATTCATTAACTCGGCTTATGGCATAACGCATTTCCGCCGCTCTAGTTCTTCTTGAGAGACTTCTGAATCTTGATTTGCAGGCATTTGGACCTGTCTCGGCAAGCCTTTGCAAAAATGTTGATGGTGGACAGGTATTGAATCCTAAGTTGACCTTCTGACTTGTTGTAGTCATCTTGAAGTCATCAGTGACTAGTGTAACATCACGTCCTTCTCTAGACAATTTACTAGCGAGCACCATCAGCGACAAATCGACATCCTGTGGAGCCGCTCTTTCACCAATTTGACTTGCTAATCCTTTGATCTGACCATCATCAACTGCAATTGTTGTCAGTATTGGTTTCATTTTTTCCAGCAGATTAGGTTTGTTTTTCCATCTTTGAAACCTTACCGTTCTAACTTCCTTGTGTACTCCGGGTGTGACAAATATGCCTTCAGGAATACTTTTTCTCAAATCCTCAATCAGGTTGTCTTGAGCCATCGAGCCCATGTGGATAAAGCAATTAGAATCAACAACCCAAGTAGTTGCCATGCCCAAACCAAGCAAACCTATTGATTGAGGTTTGCCCCAATACTGAGGATTATTTTCGCCATACTCCGTTACAACCAAAAGAATCGCACCACTAGCGATGCGTGGTGGGGATATGAGTGGCAAGGATTCAAAGTCAAGAGATTTTGATCACCTCATCGAACAAAATTCTACTGAGTTGACCTTCTTATCGGCTTATGGTGGTTTGGCTAGTGAAACGGCAGACTCGGCTGGAATATTTTCTGCAGTCAAGCGTTTCTTGAGTGCTGGCGGCGTTGAATTTTCCGAAACAGCAGACAAATTAGAACTAGAATTTGGCTACGTAAAGATTGTTGATAATGGCGTCAAGGTTTACATCGAAGGTAAATCACTACCATTAGTTGCTAGTGATTTAACTCAAGCTGGTTTTGTCGATGGCAAACTACCGGTAAGGAAAGGCTCATGCACAGTAACTCTGCAGGATTGGGACATTGAACAACGTCGCTTTATCGAGCGCTTAGTGGAACATATTGTTAGGGACTAGGATTCCATTTCCCACAATTCATCACCAAACCAATGCAGCGTTTTGATACCCTTGCCCTTACTTGATTTAGCCATCTCAGCACCTGCCATTTTTGACCAGCCAATGGCTAGTGGCTTCTTGTGAGTCATATCTCTAATCCAGACTAATTCACCATCGACAATTGTCTCATCTGCTGCCTGAACTCCGGCGACCATACAGTCAGCTCCGTTCATCAAAAATGGAATTGCTCCGTGGTCAACTTCGACCCACTTTGCTGCATCAGTATGTTCGAGAAAGCCCCTCAGCGTCAAGAAAGCAAACCGTTCATTGTCGGAGTTTTTCACTTCAATCGCTTTGGGAACCTTGTCAACAAACACCATCTGCCAAGTCCCATATTCCGCCATTTCAAGAAACGCGCCATCAACTGATAGGTCGATTCCTAACGATTCTTCTAGCGCCTTGAGTAATGGTGCAATTTGTTTTCTACGCACCGGTCGTCGCTTACGGATACTCCAATCCTTGCTCATTGTCGAGGCCTTTAGGTGCAGGTCTTTGACAGTTATCGCTAGCGAGTGATTGATGAGCCGCTTCTTACTGGGATGCTCATGGCTCTATGGTGCTCAATCCGCACATTTGCTAAACATGCCCAAGAACTAGGCAATGAACAACCACCAGAACCAGTATTTTTTGTCAAGCCAAATAACTGCATTCAGCGCAGTGGGCCAATCCAAGTTTCATCCCATCCGGGCAGCGTTCATCATGAAGTAGAGTGCGTGATTAAACTAGGTG